>JAABUL010001947.1_pt1 | contig 36504 bp, 33 predicted proteins | sample 5559151 | NCBI WGS metagenome assembly JAABUL01 (sample SAMN10711876, study PRJNA513368) | rock metagenome | isolation source: Antarctica rocks | place: Antarctica: Victoria Land, Pudding Butte sud | reverse complement strand
AACAATAGGGGGCTTTGTTGACATTGTTTCTATTTACAAAAAATAACCTTTTTGACGGAACCTTACCGAATCTGGTTAGGGTTAACCTTAAAAATTAACCGAATCCTAACAGCGGTCAAAGGGATACTGTACGATAAGGGATACGAAAGAGAATCGAAAATGCAGAGAAAGACCGATTCTAAATTTTGATGAGGTTAGAGAGTCGAAAGGCTGCTCGGTAACATTGCAATTACACATTTCTGATCTGATATGCTTCATTTTACAAGAACTTAGAAAACCTCAGCCTCAAGCCCAACAAATACCTATCATTCAGTCTGAAAGAGAAACAGCAACAGCAACAAGAACAAAACGAATATTTGATATTCTTATTCACAGTGCCACTTTGAACGGGCTTATGCAAACTCAGAGTTCTTTCCGTTGTGTTGATTTTTATAACGACGCTTTTAAACTCGTCTGTATTAGATATCGTGGTTGTAATAAATAGACTAAAGTGTTTAGATATCCTCAATGCTACATCTCTCCATTCGAATCCTGATCATCCGAACTACAAACACATTTCCAACAATTGTTCCCGGTCCACGAATTCTCCATCGTCTTTCTTGTCCATGACTCATGCTCCAAAAAACAAAGAATATCATTTGCCTGAAAGATGTTTCACTATGAGTTATTATTCAAGAAACTCGTACTCGAACATCACAATCCTCCCCCCCCACCCACCCACCGACATCTCATCTCTTTTCCTACACCCCGCAGCCACGAGATAACCTCTCCCTGAACCAAGCACATCGACGAGGATTCCCCATCCATTCAATTGCTATATCACAAATTAACTCTCACCTCCCCCTCAAGACTAGCCTAGTAGGGGAGGGGGCGATATTTGTTACTGACACTATGTACATAGTCTAACGGAAGAATCGCTGTTTGGTCCCTGGTGCTTTGAGGTAAAGAGCGGGGGGAAATCAGAGGTTTGTTCTGCAAGCAAGCCTTTGAGGAATTCATTTTTGAGGTTTTGGTGTGATGATGGTCGACTTAATCGATGAAACTTCTCGCAGTGTATTAATCTATATTTAATCTATGGATATCATAATCGTTCGATGGACTCCCCGCGGGGGTTACTCCGAAACGCCAGGCTTGGTAAGGACATATCTCATCTAGATGCTAGTAGACAACCATGCAAACTGCGGCCAATACGACAATCGCAACAAATGATCCGGCCCTATGCCTCGGCGCGGCACCCATCTCCGTCGGCATCGCGGTTGCTGAACCCGTGGCTTGCGGTTTCGACGGCGATTCCATGGAGGTAGTGGCAGGCTTAACGCCAACATTCCCTGCTGTCCCACCCTTCTCGTTCTTCCCGGGCTGGAAACACTTCAACCACTCCTGCAGCGCGCCGGAGAAGTCCTGGTGGCTGTGATCCAGCGACTGCTCGCTATAATTGCCAGAGCGGGCGGAAAAATCAAAGGCGTGTTCGGCATTTGGGAGGACGTAGCCAAAGACGCTTTGCGGGTCGTGGGTGCTGTTGGCGAGCTCAGTCGCGTTGGACAGGCAGCCTGGGATGGGGGTGTCCGAGACGGGGTAATTGGGGCTGAAGGACTCGGTGGACATGGGGGAGAGGGAACGCCAAGGGTCGAACTCGCCGTTGCTCCAGTAGACGTTGCTGGGGCGGATGGTCCAGCCGCCGAAGCGGGCGTTGAAGCCGTCGACGTCTGGGGATGCGGGGAGGAAGGTTACGGAGGCGTTGGAGAATTGGGCCTGGCACATTTGGAAGGCGGTGGCGAGGGAGTTGTATTTGGAGGAGATCTGGTGGGGGCCAAGGTTTGCGGTTTGGAAATAGCCGAGTTCGGTGCAGGTTTGCCAGGACCAGGCGATGTTGTCGGAATCTTGGACCAGGCCGTCACCAGTCCCACAGGCGCCGTTCGCACAGGTGCCGTACGAGGCCCAGCGGTTGGTCGTCCACTTGGCGCCTTTCTCCTTGGCCCAGCCGTCGCTGCCGGAGGTTTGGTTGGTATCGGGATCGGTGCTGATGTAGTCGCAAAAGCCGCGGATTCCGGAGGTGTTTCCGCTGGCGTGACCCTCAAGTCCGTAGTATTGGAAATTCCCGGGGATATCGGAGGTGAGCGAGCCTGCCAAACCGTAATTGGTGCCGTTGCCGTAGCCTTGGCCCAGGAAAGACTCCTTGAGCGCTGTAACGTTCCGGCCAGCCTCGGAGGTATCGTTGCCGACATGGTATGGGCTACCGTCGAGGATTTGGTCGACGTAGTTGACTGCGGCGTGGATATCCTTGGTGCAGTTGCCAAAGCCGTTGGCAACCATGCTGCGATAAACCTGGTCGTAGTATGATGAGAAATCGACTCGCGCCTGCACGGGGGCGGAAGCAGCGTAAGAGGCGAAAATTACGTCTGGATAAAAATTGCGCATCCAGGCAGCGCGTGCGCCCGGGTACGATGCACCAACAAATACCCATGGAGTCTTGTCCGGTGTAAGGTCGGTGTGATTGGTTCGCGTAAAGTTGCGAGCAAAGTGTGCGACGTCTTCGAGGGCCTGTTCAACGGTCAAGTACTGGAGCTCTGCCTGGTCGGTGTTGACCGTGAGATTGTGGCCAGGTAGAGATCCGCCATAGTATCGGTGCTCCCAGACGATTCCCATCCCATTGAATTGCCGCATCATCTGCCGTAGCGGAGACGAGTCGTTCTGGAGTGTATCGAATACCAGAGAAGAGGCATCCGCTTCTCCTCCATCGAAGAGGAATATTGGGCTACCGGGTTGATAAACATCATCCGCCACCCAAAATCGGTTGCTGAATGTGTCTATAGATATAGGTTAGCGACGAGGGTACTATAGAAGTTTCCGAACAAAGGAATGAATGTCACGACAAGGCAATCTGAGCTTACCAGTATTCTTGCCAAAATGGTCCAGTGGCAGGGTAACTGTCTCAACCGGAATGTCTGAAGTTCCTGTGAAAAATGGGTTTGTGGTATTATATGCTGTACTATTCGCAATGGAGGTCCCACTACCGAGCTCTTTTATCTTTGCTATTATCCAATTCTGCGTTTCTGACATGGCACTGACGTGAAGACATAGTAGGATGGAGGTGAACAATGCACTGCTGAGTGACAACATATTGAGGTTCGAGGATAATTCTTGATCAGAACGTGAAGAAAGAATCAAGAACTGGCTGATATGGAATGAAAGAGATCGACGGCAGTATATGTATGGACAGTGAGTGCTAGGCAGAAATATGCTAAATTTGAAGCTCAGCAACAGCTAATACCAACAGAAAACTGCGGTCCTCATAATCCTACGAGGCATAACAATTCACGACCATCACGCCCGTAGACATATTCTAAACGTCGGGGAGGGCGAAGGGCAGTGTCAAGAATTAAGGTTGCTCAGGGTGTGGGCTTGAACTAGAACATAGCTGGACTCCAACTGGCGGCTTGAAGCCTTGAAAGCAATCAAATCTCTTTATCTCTTTAGCAAACGGTCAAAGTTGATTAAACAGAGCATAAATAGAGTATACCTTCAACGATCCCATCCTTCGTGGCACAGTCACAAACAACACGGATTAAAACAACGACGACCAAGGTTTTCTTCCGTCGCGCGTCGAGGAACGTGATAGCCATCTTCGACGGGCGGAGCAGAAAAAAGAGTTGGCAGGCGTGGCAGGCTGTCGGTGGAAATTATGGTTGTTCTCGTTCGGCGAAGTGATTGGTTCTGTTTTCCGTCCCTTAGAATAGTGGTTCCTTCGAATCCTTCGGTTGTTCCAACAACCCTATGGAAATCCAGACTATGTACTAGTACAGTACACAGTAAGTAGTGTTTAGCTAAGGTAGTCAGTCCGTGGCCTCAGCCACAATGAGAGTGGCTACCTATTTATGGAATCTTCTTAGCGACAGGTTTCTAACAAGCTATCGCAATTTGAACATGTTTATGGACAGACATTGCGCGGGCGTCGCGGCTCTATCTAGGTAGTTCCGTAGACAGGTCTGCTCTACCTTAGACGTCTTTAAGTTCCTCAACCCAGACCAACTGCTCCAGACCTTGGGCTCCCATTCCCAGCCGGTTCGCCCTTCTTAACGCTGCTCCTTGACGCCGGTAATCCTTCTTTCAATGTCAAGCTTGGCGGCAGTCCTAATGCTGGAATACTGGCTTCCATAAAGGGTGTGTTCGGGGCTGGAGACAAAGTTTTGCTAAGGACTTCATCGTAGAACCTGCTTAGGGCAGCCGAATCATGGCAGAAGGCTTCGAAATCTGCTTTTATCTGCTCTGGGGTCGAGAAAACCGTGTTTGGAGCAGATTTGGTAACGCCAGATGTGGAAGCGGGCATATCAAGGGTTGCGCGAACAAGCGGCGAGGAGAAAGGCGAAGAACGAGGGGAGCCACGATGATTGCCGCTTCTTGCTGGCATGAAGCGGACTCTGTCTCGTATGTCATTATTGTCTTGCTTCCCGGCATCCGGTGCAGCACTACGATTGTTGTAGAGCCTATTTGCCAGAAGGAGGAAGTGGCCTTCATCCGTAATCTGGGCGATTACTACTCCAGAACGGTGGATATACTGCGGATAACGATAGTTGGGCTTGCCCCATGAGTAAGTGACGTCGACATCGGAGGGGAAGTCCCTCGCAGCCTCGAAGTCAAGTACAAAATTAAACTTCTTCATGATTTCTTTTTGGTACACATGTTTGTCTACCTGTGGAACAGGCGCAAACGATGTAGCATCAAAGTAGTCCTGTGGCTGCTTACCGGGTGGTTCTTTTGTAAGCTTAATCATGTACGGTGCTCGGAATGGATGCATATCGGTAACGGCGGATGCCTCGCTGATAGGAACTTCAACCAAACGTAGTCCAAACCGATCCACTGATGTAGCCCATGAGACGATTGCATCCTCGATGAGCTTTGAAGTAGTATTCATCCATTCAATGCGGATATGGTAACAATTGTCTGGATTATGTAGCCGGTCGTAATGAAGATTGATTAGCTCTGGTCTGTAAGACCTCTTTCGATGATCAACATCGTACAGCAATGACTTGCTTAAAGCAATGCCCAGACGTCTCTTACTGGGGGTAGGTGTTGTTGGCTCTGTCTCCCTAAAAGGGTCATTGTTTGAACTGGAGCGTGATTCTGGCGCGTTAGGAATATCTCTGCTTGTGCCTTCTGATCCTGGTGTTGGAGGTACTGATCTGTCCGCTCTTCGCGACCCAAACCAATTGCTTCTTGATTCTGGACGAGGCGGGCGGTAGTCACTGGCGACTTGATAGAAGAAATTCCCATCTCGAAAGTTGTGTCTCTGCTCTACGTGTTGGAAGAGTCCGCCTTTCATCAACTCATTGCCAAGTTCAGTTGCCTCATCACGCGTCTCAACGTCTTTGAAGTTTTGCAGAAGCCAGGTGGTCAGCTCGAATCCAATGAAGCAGTTGTAATGTAATCTCCAATGCCACCTTCTGTCCATCATTCGAACGCCCTTCTCGCCTTGAATGGTCTGAGCGAGAGATGCAAGATTTAAATTTGATCGCTGGTAGAGTTCTGTCTCCGGTAGCAGTTGTACTGGTCTTCCCGATGAGTCACTCTCTCCTGTGCTGTCCAACTCTGCTGCAACAATTGCGGAGGGATTCCTGGTTTGGTATATAATATCCAAAGGATTCGGATCTTTGCGTTTCCGACTTGTGGCTTGGAATCGTCGTTCGTCAGGATGAACATAGCGAAACCGCTGCCAGACTTGAGTCAACTTTTTAATACCTTCCAAGCGTATTTCCTCCTCATCATCTTCATTGACTGGCTGGAGTGAACGGCGGGCACTCGACGGGGGCTCTACGGGGATTAAGACGAAGCGGGCACGCCACGAGCGAAGATTATCCACGGATTGATCGGATTGCTGCTTCTCATGACCAGCGAGAAAATGGTCAACCTTCTCCCAATTGAGTTCCTGACGTTGTGAACCAATCCTGATAGTTTGAGAAACGTACATGTCATCCAGCATCGTTCTAATTGAAGGCCCGTATAATAGGGGTGTTTGCGCCCCAATGCTCGCCTGCGCTGATGGCGCGGGTTCTCGCGAAAAGCATCTTACCTCGATTTTGTTGGGCTCCGCGGTTGAGATTTGGTGTACGACACTGCCTCTGGACATGAAAATTTTGTTGTCGCCTTTAGGAATGTCGCCGTTGGCGAAAAGGTCAAACATGTCAAAGGACTGTGGTCCCATGGCTTTCGCAAGGTTTGGACCTACCACGACCTGAAACCCTTGGGAAAAGCGGAACGCTATCATCTCCCTCAGACGCCAGCCTCGAGGTCTAGAATGCTCAGATATATCATCTTCGTAGAAGTCTATGTGGTACGATGTTTCTCGATAGCCTGCAGTAAGTCGATCCGCCGTAGGAAAATCTTCCGTTGTAAATGGTATAGCGGCTGGAGAACACAGTGACTTCCATTTGAATTTTGAAGTACGTAAAGGACGTGGGAACACATGCTGCCAGCGGCCCAAGCGGCCAGCTAAAGTGATATCTGTCTTGTGTGGATTCGATGGATTGAGTATCGTCAACCAAGGCGCAATGGCACTGCTGGCATACGCTTCTTTCAAATTGTCGTCAGCGCCACCACGAGCGGCCATCTCCGACAAAGATGAGTTCTCCTCTTCAAGTATAGAGCGATCTAGAATCTCAAGTGTCACACGGGATTGGTCCGCGCGAATAGAATCTGTGGTCCGACGAGAGACAGATGTACCAGATTCTCCAGTGATACGAGTCAACATGGGTTTCTTGATCGGAATGGGGCTGGAAGAGTTCTGGAGACCAACGCCAACAGTGAGAGCTGCCTCTTGGCCTACAAGACTACGTTCGTCGGAGCCAATGCTGTTCGCTCTCTGTGGAGGTACGACCGCTTTGCGCGTCGAGGGTTCTCTACCCGGGTCTTTTGTAGCTGTGGCCGGCTGGGTTCCACGACTCAGAAGAGCTGCCGATTTGGCATGTTCAGAAGAGAGCTCAGTGCTCGCGATAGCCTTGGGTGGTACAGCACCGAACCCGCGAAGTCCAAAGCTGATTTGTCTCGAGAGTCTGGCTGGTACTAGGTGGGAGTTGTCAGAGCTTGGATTGGTATTTCGAATACTTGCCCGTTTAGTATACATAGCTTGGGTGGAGTCTCGTTCCTTTGTTTCACGGTCTAAGAACCCTCTTCCAACTAAGCCTTTCTTATCGTATGGGGATAGATAGTGCTCGCTAGGTGAAGATCCGCCGTTTATCGGGCCGAACTTACGGAACTGATATGATTGCGACGTGTGGTACGAAGCTTTTGGTTGCAGATCTTTGTTCAGTGCACCAGAGCTGTGACCTTGATGCTGGAAGATTGCCTCGTCATAGTAATCCATCCACTGAATCGCATATCCCACCTCGCCAGATGCCTCTTCGTCTGTAGACTCCGTGGATATTGACAATCCACGCGGTCGGACGTTTACATGATTAGCGGACCTGCCAGAATGCGTAGGATGAAGACTATCGCTTTGTGGAGCAGTTCGAGATTTCGATGCCGCTTTCCTCCAATTTTTCTTCGTTCGACCTCGCGTGGCCTTCCAAGGCATCGAAAGATAAGGGGTTGAAAGACTACTCGTGGCGTTCTCCATCACACCCATCATCTGTAGCTCATACATCCTGACTCTAGGTACAAAAGCCTTATGTTGATGTTCCACTAATTGAGATCGGCCAGAGGGTTTCCTGGCCTTAATAGCTTGGAGACCGCCCTCATCCGAAGCCAGTACCCAGAACGACACATCAACCCAATGTGGAATGGCGTAAAGCCATTCGCTGGTGATTGACCGAAATGGACTTTTTGTGTGTGGAAAACTACCGCCTTTGGTTACAGACGTGCTAGCTATGGAACCATAATTGTTCGCACTGGCGAGAGTGTCCATAGGATCTTCTTGGGGCCCGTGAGAATCGTGAGATTGCGGCGTTGCTTTCAGTACCTCAAGACGTGGCTCTCGATACTTGAATAGAGGAACAGAGTGCAACGGCATCCTCGAGAGGCAAACTAGATCTATCCCGATCCCGTTCTCGATCAGATTATCAGTAGTCTTGACAAGTAAACTGTAATCTACCTCAAACAAGCCTGTGCCAGGTGTAATAACAGCAATTGATACGCCAGTTTTGACGAGGTCGCGGTCGATGTAGTCAGAAGAGAAATGCGACGATGCAAGGTTGATTGCCTCGAGTATGTTACCTCGTATAGCGGCAGACGGCCGCCCAGCTATAACATAGTCTGGAAGATCCGCAGATGCTGCTGTAAGTCCAGTCCCAAGGGAGAGGTGATCTTGTGGCGCCGGCTTTCGAATGGAGACGTCTCTCAAAAATACCTTGAACTCCTTTTTTAATTGAGAGAGGATATCGGAACATTCGGTACTTGGCATATCGCTAACGACAACGCGGTAAAAGTCTTTGTAAGAGCTGTCTCCCGTGACATGTTTCATACTTGGATCGCTCACATCCCATTCCGGATGCGTAAATCCCCTAGCAAGTCCTCTTTTGTATTCCAGTCTAGTAAAAAGCACAATAGTGACTAGGTGTCTGGCTTTTATATGCTTCCACCGCTTGAACAGCTCAGGTAGAAACCCATTAATGACCTTATTAAACATGATCTCGCCACTGCCATCTGCGTCGAAGTCCCACATTTCCTTTGACATTTGAATGAAGAGTACATAACGGGCAGATTCGCTACGAAATACTGGTTTCGTAGCAGCATTGAAAAATGCAGATCCTACTTTTTGACCTCGAACGAATACAGCCTTCACTAGGGCTTTGATAGTGCCCATGAACACAATTCTTTGCCCTTTGATAACGCACTTGTTCGCTAATTCGGCGACGACTAAACGCCACATGTCCGCTCGAGCAAGGTACTCGTCACGGAAGGTGATCTCTACGTGCGAGGCGTAATAGTCTTGTTGAATTACCTATTACGAGCGAGTCAGTAGGTGATGAAGATTGTCAAGAACAACCTGGCGTATGATCTGACCGTCTACTTACAGTTGAGATCAGGACTTGATTGTGGTTTTTGAGACCGAACGCAATGGCAAATTGAAGAGAGACGGATACCTGGACGATCATTGGTCATACTCAGCGGCAATCTTGGAAGGATCTATGATGGTGACCGACCTCTATACTTGGCTGCTTTGACAGCATTTCAGGGCCCATGCTCTTAACCACGAATATGTTAGTTTTCTCTGGATCGAGCAGAGCATCGTAATTCTGTAAGTTAATCAAGGGTGCAGGGGTGTTTCTGTCTCCTCCTTCAGCTTCACCTGTTGGTTTTGTTCGACTTGTGTCAACGTAAAAGTTCTCAATGGCGCCGCTGTTATGCTTCTCGAAGCCATCCACCGCGACAATCTGCATAATATCACCGGCACGGACGCTTTGGGCTGGAAACAAGGAAGTATTCACGAGTATATCTTCGGTAAAGGAGCTTGCATCGTGGAGGGACAACGAGCACAAACGTCGGAACGGTAATCTGGGTGCCTGTCCTTCCTTTGAAGGCCTTGTAGGTACTTCATCACCACCGGCGGCCTCGGGACCCATGGTACTGCTTGCCTAATCGCGGAGCTTTCTATTCAAACTTGGCAAACGTGGCAAATGTGCGAGCTTTACAGCTATCCGCGGGAACGCCGCCCTCTCGCCCGCTCATGATGCTCGATACCAAGATTCATAAGGACGGTGAATTCCAGTGTGGTGATACCTAATTGGAAACAAAGCCATAGCACTGGAGCCTATGGAATATCATTCATTGCATTCGCATTCACCGAATCTCATCAAGCAAATGCTTTACATGCCTGATGTACACAGGTAATGTGGGTAAAGGTGAAGATGGGTACAAGACCTAGTTTGGGTTTGGGTTTGGGTTTGGGTTTGGGGTTTGACGTGGTTGGTGAATCACCTCGATCGCTTTTGGGAGAGGGGGGGGTTTGTTTCTTCGCCGCGTTCTGGATAAGGTATAGCGCAAGAAGTCGAAGCACTTACCTACCTAGGTAAGTGCACTTTACACAGGAAGAAGCGCTTTCGGGGGTCCAATGACGTCACGAAGATCTGATATGTACGGTAGGTATTCTAATTGGAGTGGAATCATGAACTGCACTGTTTGCCGCCAGACGATTCATCAAACTATACCACAGTACCACAGTACCTTAGAATACTCCGTAGTCTCGTAGGTACTGTGACCTTTCACAGTGGCCAAGATAGTTCCAAGACCTTTTTTACCCCGTGGATTAAAACGCATGTTGTTTCACTACCCAATTGCGGATTACTTGAATTTAAGTCGCCAAGCAGCCAAGGCTCTACTGTAAACAAAGCCGGTTTAGGAGACGGACGGATGTGAATGATTGCCCCCCCTAATGAAGGATTTAAGGTACGCCAACAAACGGACGTGACAAGTGGCCATCGACTGCATTCAAGACTTTTAATATGCGTGACCTTCGCCCTTCTTTCGAAGAAAACATACAGCACTCATCCCACAAGTGACAAACCTCATATCTCATATTCCACATTCTCACGCTTTGCCGCACGGGGCGTCTAATCTTACCTTAAGGTAAGAGAGGCAACGCATCATCACCGCCACACAGTTTTGAACCACAGTACTTATTGTATCAAAGATATCCTAGAGACTCTTCGTAGCACCAAACACGACCTGCATGCCCACCCGACCTTCTACGAAACAACACCGTCGTCAATTCGCCCGGCTGACACACAGCCTGCGTCGTTGCGACTGACCTGCGGCGGCAGCCGCATCCACCGACAACAGTCTCCAATACTCTCGACTGCGTGGTTGCCTACCGCTGCCTTCTTGTCCACCCCGGGCTACTCGCTGCTCGTAAGGCAACCACATCAAATGCGCGCGTGGTACAAGGCTGACCAAGGGACACTTCGCAGCAGTTACCCATTACTGGCACTCGTCCCCACTCCTTCTCTATCCGCCTCTTCCGGGAATGCGTAAGTAATTGTGGCAGTATTACTTGAATTAAACCTTACATATGTGCACAGATAAAACTCGAACCGCCGCGCGACAAGAGGCGTGGAGAAGTGGTGATATCGATCATCCCAATTACAACCCGTTCGGCAAAATACGATCCCGAAGCTACCAACAGAAGAGTCTTCAGGCGATTGATGAGGAGAATGGCTTACGTCCAAGCAACCGCTCCGAAGCTGCGCTCAAATCCTCCATGGAGCAAGATCGACAGATAGAGAATGAAGAGCAATATCCAGACCAACGACGCGCAGACACAATGCCACCTCTATCAGGAGATGCAGACGCAGCCCCAAGAACGAGAGGTCTAGCTGGGAGCGCAGATCAAAACACGAACAGTCAGGACTCCGAAGCTGGGATTAGTGGCTCTACAGTGCTTCCTGAAGGACAACTGGCTACTGATGGTCGACCTAGGAAGAGGTTCGGTCATTTTTTAAAGCTTACTAAAAAAGATAAGGAGAACAACGAAGCACAAGAAAAAAGAACGTCGAATTCAAAGCAAGACAAAAGCCAATTTGGGTTCATGGGGCAAATCAGGGCAACCCTATTGAATTCATGGATCAACATCTTGTTCCTTATGGTACCAGTTGGCATTGCTGCACACTTTGCCCACTTGAACCCTATTGCGATTTTCGTCATAAATTTCATTGCTATCATTCCTTTGGCAGCCATGCTTAGCTATGCGACTGAGGAGATCGCGTTTCATACGGGAGAAACATTGGGTGGTCTACTTAATGCTACATTCGGGTGAGTTTCAACACCAACTACAATAGTACTTCAGGCTAACCATGTATGAGTAATGCTGTTGAGCTCATCGTTTCCATCATTGCTTTAGTGCAAGGACAAGTCGACATCGTTCAGGAGTCCCTGATTGGGAGCATGTTATCCAATTTACTCTTGGTGATGGGAATGTGCTTTTTCGGGGGCGGAGTCAATCGCGTTGAGCAGCAGTTTAATATAACCGTGGCACAGACATCTTCCAGCTTGCTGTCTCTAGCTATTGCCAGCTTGATCATACCTGCAGCCTTCCAAGCATGGGCAGCTGGAAACAATCCAGGTAGGTGTCCCAGCGCAGAACTACTCTCGTAGCCAAAGGCCGATTCTAACTTCTACCTACCCATAGGTGTTACAAACGCAACGATAGCCAAGAACATCACCAGTCTCTCGCGAGGAACTGCCGTTCTATTACTTCTTACATACGCAGCATATCTATTTTTCCAGCTCAAATCTCACGCCAGTATGTTCAATACGCCAAGCCCAAAGACCGAAAAGCGATCAGTCACCAAGGGCAAGGTTAAGGCCGCTGACGGTGATGCGGAAAAAGGAATCGTCAACAGTGGTGGTATGAGCTCCACCGTAGGGGGAGGTCCCGCTGCACCTGATGCACAGGAAGCATCGTCTCAGAACTCTGAAGATCCTCCTGAACAGGCACAGTTGAGGCTATGGGTCGCTATTATGACTCTTGGTATATCCACTGCTTTTGTTGGCATTTGCGCCGAGTTTATGACATCTGCTATCAATCTAATTTCCCCTCCGGATGGCTCGGGCACTCTTTCCCGAACCTTTGTTGGACTTATCCTCCTACCTATTGTCGGAAATGCGGCCGAGCACGCGACTGCTGTCACCGTTGCCATCAAGGACAAAATGGATCTGGCTATTGGGGTTGCCATCGGCTCAAGCATGCAGATCGCTCTTCTGGTCATTCCGTTTGCCGTCGTGCTAGGCTGGATATTGGGCAACGAAAACATGAACTTGGCATTCGATGGATTCCAGATTGCAATACTTTTTGTTGCTGTCTTACTGGTCAACTATCTTATTCAAGATGGGAAATCGAATTGGTCAGTATTCATTGCCGGTCTGATGCCCTTCAAGAAGACAGCTGACATGCTACTAGGCTCGAAGGCGTACTTTTGATGACCTTGTATATGATTATCGCTATAGCTGCATGGTTTGTTGGCCCATGTAAATGGATTCGCCCTTTCCCGTCTAACGATCCACAGGTACTACCCATCAAACACAGCCTCAGGAGGTTAAATGTTTCTGCCACACAAAACTCGCGGTTTCTTTTAGATATTGGACTTCCATCGTTGGGAAGTCCGTCCAACTCACAACGACATTTCCTATTTCACGCTACAACATCATTCGTATGCCCCACAGAGCATTTATTACTGGACCGGAATACTCATTTACTGTCCCAAAAAACGCCTGGGTGTAGCAAGACCATCTCCTGCGAGTGGATGAAGGCATCTGCTAGCCTTTGGCGAACGATCTTCTTCAGGGTGCTGCGGTGCAGGTGGTTATTTTATTCTCTGGCATTTCTGGCACTCTACTGCGTGCAATCTACGTTGCAGTCTGCGGTTCATGTACATATTTGTAATTTTCCGCCCGTACTCCTTTACAATCTCGGGTTATCTTTGCATATACGGTCACTTGAAAACAAGAAGAAGAATCAACCTCAATCTTCAAGCTTCCCAGCCTAAGAAGCCGCCTGATACTTCTTGAAGGTGAAGTCATATCATGCTGCTGAAGATCGTGAGAGGTGGAGGGTTGTCGTGAGTTGCGTTGCGGAAAGTGGAAACCACTCATAGCGTAGAACGGAAGCTGATCGTGTGCCTCAACAGCAAACCACGCTGAGCAGAGGGGACCCATTCTACCTCCGGCAACGCTGACAGACATGGAACTCGACTTTTCCCCTCCACAGTTCCACGTCTTATCACAACAGCCCCATGCTAGCAGCTTCACAACACGAATCTACCTTCTCTAATAGCTACGAAACTCGGCCCCCAACCCCCTTCGACCGGCCGAACGTACGCATGTGCTGGTCCGGGTACCGGTGGCGGAGGAATCGGTTCTACATACATACTGTAGAGGACGGGGTTTTTGTAGGGGTGGCAGTGGTAATTCACTGCTACTGAGACGGACGCTTTGCTGAGTACCACTGTATTTCCGTGTGCTACAGTACCCTTTGCTAACCTTCCACCGCTAATCTTCGCGACTCTAGGGTTCTTGAGATTGCTTGACAGATGCACCTCTCTGCTCTTTTGTATTGATTCGTAGAATGCAGTCATGCGGTGACTAATCTACGAGCACCTACTACAACCTCGAGTTATTGAGGACGATCTTTTGGTTCGTGGGTTTTTGACGATCTACCTCCTCCCATCCTTGGCTGCCTTGATCATTATCGTACGTCCAAACTGCGTTATGAGGGCTTCACCGCCTTACATCACGCCGTCTTGGTCAACTTCGTATTGCGTAGCACCGCATTTCGAAGACAGAGATCAGTGCCTGATCCCCGCGCTGCATCAGTAAGCACTCTCGGCGGAAGAGGGCTTTGAAAGGATGGAAGATCTGCGAGTTTTCCATCTGAAAATTTCGCTCTCGTTTTGGTGCATCGTCATCTACAACCTGACTGGTCTAACGCAGCGAGCATACATAATCGCTTCGGCATGTTAGGATGCAATTCTTGGGGAGCTATCTTCTGTCTCTTCTGGCGTACCCTCGACATGCTATCCGTCAACAGACAGTCTCTGGCATGCGCTTTGGCTTTAAGATGTCCAAACGGATCAGGACATCGCAACCTTTCAATTAAATGGGCGGCAAGATTCACGATTCTTCGTGCATCAACACTCCAACTGCAACACTACCAACTGTTGATCTCTTCCCTTGATGAATTTCCTCGGGCCACGCACAGGCCGTATACATCAATGTCGCCTCTGGAAAAGATCGATCACTCTATGTCCAAATTAGACCCATTGTTATACCATTTATTGCATGTCCATCCACTTACGTTAAACCATTTATCCCACTCCTTGCGTTATCCAACAAGTTATTATACCAAATGGATCTTAAAGGAAACCCTGGACTTCCGACCTCCACCTCCGAAGGATGTACATCCAAGTCTTCGACTACATTCCAGCCTCTTCTAATAGGGCGAAGTTACAATCAACTATGAAGAGAGAGCTTCGGCGTTCTTCTTCCAGTTATCGCACCAATACCTCAAACCTGCACTTAATTCGTGTGTGTCTCGCATGAAGCCCTGTCACAATTTTGTCCACGGAGAGATATCTTTGGTATACTGCGTTCACGGACTATGCGACAAACCTCTCATTGCACAGTCCTCCATTATTCTTACACTCACCTACTTTTAGAATATCCGGTTTCGTCTATCACGAGAAATTCTCCGTTCAACTACTATATGACATATCTGTCACCGTGCCGCCCTATCAACCTCTCCGAACCCACCCCAGGATATTCGATTGGCTCTATCGAAGGAAACTCTCAAGACGTGTCGTTCAACTGTCATACGACATACCTGGTATCATCTATCCTTCATCGTCCTTACACCACTCATCTCTATCCCATTTGATTTGGTCTTGATTTGGTTTATAAAGAGCAACTCTCGACATACTTCGTTCGATCACCTTTGAAAACGTGACTAACAACCCTTCCTACACTCAATCAGATGTCCCATCTTGCCCAAACATAGAGAACTTTGAAATCCTCTATTCAAACCGCACGTCGTACTGCATAGTCCTTCATCCTTCTTACACTGACCTACCTTCATCATATTCGATTCAGTTTACAAGAGAAACTTTCGATATACCTCATTCGGCTCCCATAAAACGTACCTGGTACGGCCTAGTTCTCCATCCTTCTTACACTCACTTACCTCCATGATACTCGCCTTGACCTATCATACTCCGTTCAAATACCATACGACATATCTATCATCGCAAAATCCTCACCCTTCTTACCTTCACTCCAGCAGAGTTTATGGTCTATGAACGGAAACCTCTGACATACTCCGTCTAACTAGCAAGCAACGTACCCCGTATAGCGCAATGCACCGTCCATCTCACTTCCACCCACCTTTAGCATAATTGATTTGTTCTACAAAAAGAAATCTTTGGCCAACTTCGTTCGTCTGCCATAAATCATACCTCGTACGGCAGAATTTCCCATCCTTCTGTCATTTACACAACCTCAGCAGATCTGTCTACAACTCCTGTCTGGACTTGACACCGTTTACCAATTCCTACTCAACTATAACAAAACGACCATCTTACCGCACAATCCTCCATCCTTCTTACCCCACATACCTTCAGCCTAGGCGTTCGAACTTCCCATTGAGATTGGCACCGTTTACACTTTTATACTTGCACGGCCTACCTCGCACAGCACAATCTTTGATTCTTCTTACATCCACAAACCTCAGGAACAGTTGTTCAAATCTTACGTCTTAAGCCGGCACCCTTTACAATTCCTCCTCAGCTACCATACAACATTGCTGTTACAGCCCGACCTTTATTCTCCTTGCAACCACATACTTTCAGCCCAGGCGTTCAAACTTTCATTCAAAGTTAACATCGTTTACAAATCCTAAATCCATTCATACCCTTCCGACTTAAGCTAGGGTTTTCTTGCTACTCACTTACATACTTCAAAGCATTCGCCTTCCTTTAAAGAGAACCCCAATCTTCTCCGCTCATTGCTGACATTACTTGCTGCCGCTTTTACCTTTAGTTTCTTGCTTGCAGTCCAGATCAACCCTGCATCTTGAACTCACTTTGAGGCAATTCACTCATTCGGGATTTTGAGTTTCACCTCACTTTACCCGTTACTTCACTGATTTCATTTGAAGTAGCCTACCCGCAATGACTTCCGAAGACGGATACTCCGTCGTAGTGTCTCCACATCTCTTTCGCCTCGATGATGACGACGACGAATATGAGGATCTCCTGGGCACACAATTCCCCAATGACAATCCTGATCTTCCCTTGCTGGATCTCGATGAAGATTTCACGCCTAGGGCAGCCGAACCGTCTGCGCAACCACTACGTCGACGGCGCCCGCGGGTCAGTATTCCAGACAACGCTGAGATAATTGACCTAGATAGGTTCGAAATTTGTGGCGGACCTCACAACTTGCCACAAGCTTTTATCAAAGCCGAAGATCGGGATGTTGTCCTTCCCAGTGTCGAAAAACCAGCCACAGTCAAAACAGAGGAACCGGAGACGGATTTCTTGTGGCAAGTGATGCCCGATCAATACATCAATCTCGTCGACGATGATGAGGAGCCGCACATTGGTACCAAGTTGAGTACAATAAAGCAAGAATCCGAAGAAGAGTGGACTTGGACTGGAATGCAACGAGAGGTTATAGAACTTTCAGACTCTGAAGATGAGACCCTTGCCAATGCATTCCCTAAAGCCACCACTGCCGAGCGTCCAAACCAAGTTGAGCTTCCAGATCAATCTGCATTATGCGGACTGACACCGGCGTCGGCACCGAGCGGATCTATGTTACGGTCCAATATCAAGACAAAACGTATCCCTGGAGACCATGATAAACTGCTGCAGATACAAAAGTTGTATGCCGAGAGGGCGCTGGGTAAAGCAGTCATTGCGGGAGCGGGAGGTATATTTAAAGGTCCTCAGGGCTCTGCAGCAACTGCTTCTGCGGCGAAACCTGCAGCAAACATTCCCGAAGACGAATTGGCTTGGATGAACAGCACTGTCGACCCTAATGAGGATGCTGATACAGCTAAAGAATTCGCGGAAAGCAAGGCAAGGTACAACCGCAAAAAACGTGCAGGTAGAAATACTTTCGAAGATGACATTTTCTTTATGAAAGCAGAGAGCGCGGAAAAAGCGAGGTTGAAGAGATTGGACGATGACTACCACCGAGCCCGCGGCCCAGTCTATGAGTGTGTCCCCTTGCTTCTATGTTACTACTACAACTGATCTTGTACAACAGCGAGGACCTGGAAGAACTATTACCACCAAGCGAAGATGAGCTCTTTGTGCGACAATCACCTCTTCCTCCCCCCTCATTAAAACGCCCACATGCGGCGACTGTGCAGAGTGATAACGAGGATAACGCATTCCTTGTGGGGTCTGATGCGAACGATTCTGATCCGGATGCCTACACGATACGCAAGCCGCAGAGCAAGAAAAAACGCGCCAAAGAGCTGGAGAAGGAGCTGCAGGATAGTATGTTGGCTGGCATAGAATTGGAAATTGGCAAAGATCAAAAGAAAGCCGGACGGAAGGCTAGAGCGACAAAGAAGGATGGCAAGTCCGATAGTCGCAAATCTCGGCAAGGGAAACTTGGAAGCAAGAGTAAAGACAACACCACCAAAGGCAAGAAAGTCAAGGGCAAAGCCAAGACGAAGAAGGCAAGACCGACACAGGAGGGCTATCTGAACAATATAGACAGCCTTTTTACCAGTAACATCTATGACGATGCAAACGCAAACCTGAATCGACCGTCACTAAATGTCTCGAGCACCCTTGTCAAAGAGCAGGCGTTGAAGTCCCTCCTCGCAGGAGTTCCACTTGACGACCTGAACAAAGCCCGAGCGCAGAAGCAACATATCCTTCGGGCGACCAAGACCCTCGGGGCGCGGAAGGTCAAAGCAGACGGTAAAGGCGGCTGGAAGTTCAAGGGAATGACTTCTTCATTATATAACCATCAAGTTCAAGGCGCGGCATGGATGAGAGAACGGGAAACTGGGGATGTTGAACCATTAGGCGGACTTCAAGCCGATGAGATGGGACTAGGAAAAACTGTCATGACGATCGCATGCATGATTTCCAACCCACCAACTCCGGATTCGACTTCCCGATGTACTTTGATTGTCTGTACCCCAGCACTGGTAACCCAGTGGGAGAGTGAGCTTCGAAAGCACTCCGAGCCGGAAGTCTTTCGCAGAATGCTCAAATATCATGGGAAAGAGTTTTCAAGGATTTATGGCAGAAGCGCTGAGGGCGTGATTCAAAACGCAGACGTGGTGTTTACCTCCTACCAAGAAGTCCTCAAATCCTATCCGAGATTCCGACCTCCAAAGGAGATTGTGCTTTCAGAGAAGAAGAGAGAATGGTGGACGGAAGAGTACGAGAAGAACCGTGATATCTTGCACCGAGTTCATTTTCATCGTATTGTGCTTGACGAAGCCCAGATCATCAAGAACCACCTGTCTCAGATCTCTATAGCCTGTAGAGGTCTGATGGGAAAGCATCGTTGGGCCATATCAGGTACGCCGATTCAGAATCGAGTAGAAGAATTCTTCCCGTTCTTCAAGTTCCTCCGCGTTCCACATACAGGAACTGTCGAGGTGTTCAAGGAGAATTTCGCCGATCCGGATAATAGTGACACTACAGACCGTCTGCACTCTTTTCTGAAGCAATTCATGATACGTCGAACACATCGAGACTCTCTTTTCGGGTCGGCACTTGTCGAAATGCCGAAGAATACACAACGTACGATTGAAATTGAATTCAACGAGGTTGAGCGGGCTATTTACGAAGCCGTCAAGACTCGCTACATTCAGAAAATCAACAGGTGAGACAACAAGTTGCTGTTCCTACCCACAATCTGACTAATCTCTTAATCTAGGAACTCCCGTGACGGTGTGCTGGAAAAGTCCTACAGCAATGTCTTGGCCATGCTTCTGCGCCTTCGTCAACTGACAGCTCACCCCTTTATGCTCCAACAAACCATTGAAGACCTTTTTGAACTTGAAGATGTCGACAAATTGTGGACGCTGACCGCCCCAGAAGTTAGCGCAGATGAGAACCCTGCTCGAAATATGCTCATTACCATGAAGAAGATGATTGCCGAAAAAGACAAGCCGACCGAGCCCGCTCAGAGTCAAACTGAGTCCATCGGCCCTGCTTCGGCCGATGACCCAATTGACAATTCCTCGACCAACGAATCCCGGTCCTTAATATTCAAATTCCGTCGCTTTCTCCGTGACCTCGCAGAGAGCTCGAAATGGGATGATCTCAAGAATAGAAGCCTCTGCCACAAATGCCGCGATCCTCCCGATGAACCCTGGGTTACCAGCTGCCTTCATGTCTACTGCAGAGAGTGCCTTAACGCTCTCGCCTACGAAGCCGCCAAGCGCGACGAAGAGCAAACTGCATGTTTAGACTGCGGCAGCATTTACACCGAGTCCCGGCCGTGTGACGGGTTAAAAGAATTGCAGATGGATGTCGAAGGCAGTGGAAGGACTTCCCCACGCACTCGCAAAGATCCCGAACAAGATCTCAAATGGATCAATTTCAACGGCTCGATTCTTCCGTCTTCGAAAACGGCGGCGGTGCAGGCGCAGATTGAGCTGTGGTTGACGGAGGAGCCGGACAAGAAGATCATCGTCTTCACCCAGTTCCACATGCTGTAAGCTCTCATCGTGTCATGAGTTCTCTGACTTGAGGACAAGCTAATTGCAAAACAGCATGAAAGTGCTGGGCCGGCTCTTCCAACAGCGCGGCTGGGCCTTTGTCAACTACCACGGCAAAATGACCCACGAAGCCCGCGACAACGCCATCACGACGTTCCGCGACGACCGGACCGCGAAGATCATGATCGCCTCCCTCAAATGCGGCGGCGTCGGGCTCAACCTCACCATGGCCTCCCGCGTCATCTGCGTCGACCTGTGGTGGAACAGCAGCGTCGAGCAACAAGCCTTCTGCCGCGTCTTCCGCATCGGCCAGTCCTCCGAAACCTTCATCACCCGCCTCGTCGTCAAGAACAGCGTCGACGAGAAACTGCAGACGCTGCAGGACAGCAAGCGCGAGGCCATTGACGCCGCCATTGATGACGCCAAGATGCTGGATCAGCTAAGCTTGACGGAGCTGATGCGGCTGTTTGGGCCGGTGGGGGTCGGGGAGGATAAGAAGCCGTTTATTCTGGTGGATGAGGGCGGGGAGGATGGGGATGCCGATGGGGGGGCGCCAGCGGTGGGGGGGTTGTGAGTTGAGGGTGGGAGAGGTGCTGGTTGTGGTTCTGTGGATCTTGGCCTTTTTTTTTTTCTCTTGACACATCGTTTCACTCACATCGCTACCCCTTTTCCGCTTTTCTCCTTTCCTCGCTCCCTAGTACTTCTGAACACGTCGTTCGCACACCGCACTCGCACTTGTCTTTACAACTACACGCACCCAGCTCAGCTGGTTCAACTCCACCCACATAGACGGCATTATCCGCCTTATTCTGTATCTTACCAACCAACACTCGCTTACCTTAGCTACTTTATCACAAAATCTAAAACCGTATTCTTATCACGCACATCCCCTTTTTCAGATGGCAAGAAACCCCACCAGGCAAGCTCTTGGTCGCAGGGGAACAGTGGCGCGTGGAGGACGTACCGATAGAGAAGGAGCAAGGGGAAAAATGGGAACAGCAGAATGCGAATTCTACAGAAAGACTTTCAGGATAGTCTAATCCCCCTTCCCCACAGCGCAGCCCAAAAAAAAAAAGAAAAAACACGTCGGGATCCACGATGCAAGTATCTCACGTCCGTGCGAGCGAAATCTTCAAATACCTACCTAGTGCGAAAGAAAGTTTTTGGTAAACAAACGCACCACGACATGCATTCATTCATGAAAAAAACCCCAAAGAACTCTTTTCCGAATTGGGGGTTTTTTGATTACGGGATCTTTTGTGTTTTGAAAGAGAATGGGGGTGAGGGGAGGAGGTTGGGTGGTGTTTGTGGTGTGGGATGTAGATGGGTTGTGCAAAGGTTGTGGTTATGCCGCTGGTACTGTATCGTTGGGGCGATACCTTTGCTATAGCGCTGGAATCGTTGCTTCCTTCTTGGAGGTTAATATACCCACGTTTCATATGTTTCTTCGAGAGTTGACGATCCCATGGTATCATGTCTTTACATCTCCTCAACAGCGCAATTCGGATGCAGCACAAAAACCACTCTCTCCTCCTCCCTCCCGCCAGCGTCTTCGCCATCAAGCCCCTCCCCTCGGATTTGCATGAATATGTTGTCCTGCCCTCCCCAACACCTGTTAGCCCTCACCCCTTATTAAGAGTCCAATACCCCCCATCCCCCCCCCAGAAAGAATGCACATACCTTGACCATCCTCTTCAACACCTTCCCTACGAGCTCCCTCTCCGTCTCCAAACCCTCTTGGGTCAGAATCTCATCTTCCTTCTGCTCCAAATACCAAACGACAAGGTCTTCGCGCTCAACGCCTTCGCCTGTGGTCTGCTCGTCCTCGTTGACGCGGCGCACGAGCAGGTTGAGCATGGCCATGTATTTGTCATAGGTGATTTTTGTCTTGTGGGTTGAAGCGGGGGTGCCGTCGTCGTTGTCGTCGGTCGGGGGGGTAGCAGCGGCGTCGTCGGCCATGGGGGAGTCGCCATCCCTCTGGTTCGTGTTCCCACCATTCATGACTTCGGCTTCGTCCTCGTCGACCTCAACGTCGTCTTTTTCGACGCTGATGATGCTCTGTCTTAGCAGGTTGAAAGCCTCTCGTACGAAATTCGGCGTCACGTCGTCGACGCAATTGGCCTTTGCAATCGCCTCGCTCAGCCGGATCATGCTCTCTAGCTGCCTGACTGTGATCCGGTAGCTATTTCTACCAATGCCGCCTTGTGCGTCGTCGACTCTCAGCTCTTTGTATTTCTCTACCAATAGGGCTTTTGCTTCGGGGGTAAACTCTGGTTTGAAGGTGCGCGCGAATCGGATGTAGCGTTGGAGCTGCTCGGTGCTGAACTCGGGCTCGATGGCGCTGTCGCGGTTCATGTGGATATTGACGATATGTTCGGCGAGGTGGCGGTCGACAGACTCGTTGCATTCGTCTAGGATCACGAAGAAGAGGTCAAACCTTGACATGATCGGGGCGCTCATGTTGATGTTGGCGCGGAGTGTGGTTTTGCGATTGTATCGCCCCCCAACGGGATTGGCGGCGGCGAGAATACTTGTACGGGCATTCAAGGTAGCTTGTATTCCAGCTTTGGCAATGGAAATGGTTTGCTGTTCCATGGCTTCATGGATTGCGACTTGATCACCAATGTCCATTTTGTCAAACTCGTCAATGGCACAGATGCCGTTGTCGGCGAGCATGAGCGCACCAGCTTCGATGGTGAACTCGCCAGTCTCTTCGTCTTTGACAACGGCGGCCGTGAGACCGGCAGCGGAGGAGGCTTTGCCAGAGGTATAGACTGCTCGGGGGAGGAAGGAGCATATGTATCTGTGAGAATGGTTAGAAGTGATAACTTTAGAGCAGAAAAAGATGCTTACTTGAGAAATTGACTCTTGCTTGTGCTGGGATCTCCAACGATACAAATGTTCAGATCGCCTCTTAGCTGCATACCTTCTGGTGTAACTTTACTGACGCCTCCCATCAGTTGCAAAAGCAGCCCCTTTTTCACTATCTCGTGGCCATACACCATTGGCGCTAGAGAATTTACAAGTCTTGAGTATATATGATCGTTGTGGACCATGTTCTTCAAGTCATCAATCTCCGAAGCTGTTAGAGATTGCAAGTAGGCATCCTGAGCATGATCTCCAGTGTCCTGAGGATCTATTGTCGCCGTCTGATTTAACGAAGCCAGGATATTCCCAGCTTGACCGTTTAATTGCTGGTTGGCAGCCTGTCCAGGTGTTGAAGTATCAGGAGTAACCATACATGCAAGGAACGCCATCCTGTAGGTCAAGTCTCGGACTCCTAAAGCCTTAAGACCAGTCACTCCACTCCCACCAGCATCTCCACCTCTGGGCGCATTTCGATTATCTCTGGTAGCCTCCGGTCGTACTCCTGGAAGACTGAGCTGACTAACGTCTGGTACGACGATCAGTGTTCCTGTGAAAACACACTTTTCCCCAGCCTTTGCTCGATCCACAATCTCTCCTCGTAGAATTACGTCCATTGTTCGAGGCATACTTCCAGTGGGAATCTCAGAGCTGTTCTCTTGTATCCTCACCTTTTGCCAATCCACAAATGTGCTCTGTCGAATATCCAAACGCCATCCTTGCCGATTCCCACAGGTCAGATTGGGACATTGTGTGGGTTCTGTGTACCTAAAAGTTTGCTCAACGTTCGAGATTACGGTCCGGCAGCCTTCACAAATGAAAGTAGCCAAGTACAACTCCGGTCGAACTTCTGACGTCCTAGTTGCAGTGCCAGATATGGAAAGTAATTTGCCTATCGAAGCTGTTCGTAATTGACGAATTCGAGAAATAAGTGGCAAATTGTAGAATGCGAGCGTAAACAGCTTGTCCGTCTGCTGATTCGATGTTTTTGCGCCCATTGATTCAGCCTGGCTGACTCCATTGCCCGCAACGGATGAATTGGTCTGAGACGAAGCGCTTGTTGGTTGTCGATGCTCTTTGAAGTACCGTGGCTCATATTTTGCGATGAGATTATGAAGGGCTCGTGTAAGGAACGGAAGGTAGCGATAGTAGTCGTTCGCGATTGCATTGGCTAACGTCTGATTGTGCAATGACATGAGATGTTGAAAATCGACATAGAGGGTGGAGAGGTTGTATATTCGTAGGCCATGTATTTGCGCAACGTAGTATTTGTCGCTGGTCAAGGCACTTGAAGGCGGGGCTCCTGAAGATGTAATGTCCTCGATGAACCTAGAGAGATTAGTATATGTGTATGCTTTCGTTCCAGGCTACGAAAAGCGTACTGCTCTAGGAAGTTCTCAAACTCCTCTGCGACCTTCTCACCCACTTTATCCACTACCTTGGGCACCGCCCGCGCCATTGGGTCCCGGGGCCGATTTCGGTCGGTGCCTCGAAGTCCGACAACTTCGTCATCAGGGAAGCCTTCCACATCACTAAGTGCTCCATTGCTTTCCGACGGCGGTCCGTAAGGGCGAGGAGACGAGCGTTGTACGCTGCGCCCATTTGGCTGTTTTGAAGCGCCGTTTTTGCTGACGGCAGCAGCAAGGTCGAGGTCAGGGTTATCAGAATTTAGGATTGCATCTACTATAGACGACATGTCGGCGGTGATAATTGTCAAGGAAAATGGGAACACAATTGTGGTAGGCTTGGAAGGGCGTCACGGGCGTTGGTAAAGAGTGGATGAACTATGAGGAACTGTGACGCGTTGGTGAGACGCGTTTACGCGTAAAGTGGTTTCGTGGTTCATCGTCACTTCTTAAGTCACCTCTTCCTCGAATTGAAGCAGTACGATACAGGTCCCTCATCGCTGATATGATCCTTTGTAGAGAACACAAAGAAGAATATTTGAAGGAAGGCTTGTAGATCTATACACAAAATAATATTTACAGCATGTTGAATCATCGAATGTACCACGCCAAAAAAGCAAACGATCGAGCCTAACTTACTTCCTCGTAAACGCACTCTTGGTCTCGATCCAATCCCCAAACCCCAGCAATCCCGGCTGCATCTTCCTGCACGCCGCAACATCAGCGCCAAACCCTTCTTCCTGGAACCATTTGAACATGAGCCCCAGATCCTTGATCGCCCAGAGTCCGAAACTCGCCAATGTCCCAAACGTTGTCGGCATGTAGTTACCCACTTTATTTTTGAATATTAGATTCGCCTCCTCGTACGTCAGCTCGTCGCTGGCGATGCTGAATCCTTTATTCCTGTGCTCTTCTGGTCGGAGGAACGCTTGAGCGGCGAAGGCGCCGCAGTCATGGCTGGAGATTAGCTGAAGCGGTTTGGAGTTGCCGAGTGTGATTTTCCACGCCGTGGTGAACATCTTGCCGACGAAGTTGGGGGTGAGATTATCCATAAAGGCGACGGGGCGGAAGATGGTCCAGGCCATGTTGCCGCCTGCCTGCGCGGCTTGCGTTTGCAGGTGGTGCTCGATGTTGAATTTACTGATGAAGTGGGGGACGTTGGTCGGGGCAGTCTGGGATTTCTCGCCGCCTCTGTCGGCGGAGGTGAAGACAAACTGCTCAACGCCTGATGCTACGGCAGCATCGACTAGATTCTTTCCTTGGCGCTCTTCGCTACCGCCGGCAGGGGTGGTGACGCCAAATACGCCCCATATTTTTGAGGTTTGGACTGCTTTTGTGGCGGCACTGAGCATGGCGGGGCAGTCGTCGAGGTTGCCTTGGACGACTTTGATATTGGGAGCCCGTTTTGAGAGCGAGGTTGCTGTCGAGGAGGTGGCGTTGCGGGTGACTGCAAGGATGGTGAAGCTTGAGGCTTGAGGAGATGCGAGCAGGGCTTCGATGCAAGCGTGGCCTTGCTTGCCAGTTGCGCCAGTGATGAGGAGGGTTTTGGACATTTTAGTGAGCTGCAAAGAGGATGAGTGACAGCTAATATGGGAATCCTGCAGAGCTAGTTGTTAGGCCTGTTAGTAATACTGGATAACAATGTTAAGTTCGAGGTTGGAATTTTGTGGACATCCTCTATATATACATGCGTTGAACACTCGGTACTGCGGTGGAACAAGGCTGAAGCCATGCCGAAGAGATAGGCCCAGCATGGTCCTGCTCTGTTCGTGATTCGTACAATCACTTTCTGTGGCGTTGTGAGGCATCGTATAGTTGAAATTGTGATGATGAGAGACGAATCTCAAGGGCGTCGGACGACCCTCAACGGACGGACCAACCGCTGGTTTGGTCCGGAGCGCTGAATACCCTTTTCCCAATTGAGCAAGACTTCTTCCAGATTTTCCGTCTCCCAAGAGCCATGACGACTTACGCCGCATCACATTTGGGCTTACCTACCTACCGTCTTGCTTCCTATTTCATTCTCGAGTTGCAATCCGTATCCCAGCGACCAGGAAGCTCATCCATTGTGCTCCAGTCCTACCATGTTACACTTAGATAATCTTTTTCGCGAAGAAGACTGACAGTGCCAAAATGGAAACGAAGTGAACAACTCTTGACTGCAGAGATGCCAAGAGCTGTAGAACACCGGACGGTTGCACCATCTTCGTCCAGATATGGAAGTAGAGATTGAAGAGTTATTTCCTACCATCTGTTCGGTTCTGAGTAGATCGTTAAGAATGTTGGGGGTAGCGTTCAGATAACATCTTCCTACGGGCTTCAGCTGAAAGCCTTCTGTCTTTAATTATGTTATTTCTGCGTCTTTTTTTAATATTGCCCCAGAAGATCCATCTTGGCTCTTGGTTGTTGTACTTGCAAGCTATCTCTAATGTCTACTCCTGATGATGGCCGATTCAGCGTCCTCAGAGATCCATTTTATTGTTTTTCACGTACTGAGCAGTGCTCTATCCACATATCTTTAGTCATGTTGAATATCAATCTTGGTTACGTTTCTATACAACTTAAACCAGTTCCCGACTACATTTACAGACAAGAGGGAATTCTTATCCAGAGAGGCATTTTTGATGCAATTGCCACAAGCCTTTGGCTTGAGGCCTGAACCTGAAGCCCTAAATCTTTGTTTCTTCTACTATGCTTGTGGGAGCTTAGAGGACTAAAACCATTAAGAGTATGGTAGTAACTTATCAGTAACAGAAGGATTGGACTCACGACCGCCTCTTCCTTTTTTAGGAACTGACGTCATTCATCTGCTCGTCATGACCTCATGGATGCTTACAGTGCACACCAAATGTTTCGACCACGAGTTACGTTGATTTAAAAATTCGTGTTTAAAAACTTTTCCAATTACCTGTGAATTGTTGTCCTATTCAATCTTAATCACCCCGTTGTCTGAAAACACCATATCTGAGACCTTGCGCAAACCCATCATGGCTCATCTAATTACAGGGAACAAATTCGATCCGAACAAAGACATTCCAGATCTGAGTGGGAAGGTAGCACAGCTTTTCCATATGCTATTGCCCTCTTAGCTTACTTGCACACCCACAGGTCTTCATCGTCACCGGTGGCACAGCGGGCATTGGTTTCGGCATCACAGCCCACATTTTGCAGCACAATGCGGCTAAAATCTACCTGCTCTCGCAGAAGGAGGAGCATGCTGACGAAGCTACGGAAGAGCTAAAGAAATACGGCGACCCCAGCAGAGTGGAGTGGGTTCGCTGCGATCTGAAGAGCTTGAAGCAAACGGATGAAGCCGCAAAGCAATTGGCGAGTCTACAGCAGATCGATGCAGTCAGTCTGCCCGATGTTCTTGGTTGGGAGGTTTGACTGACTGATATAGTTGATCTGTAATGCTGGAGAGGGAGTTGGAAAGTACAATGAGACCGTAGACGGACTCGGTAAGCTGACAAACTGGATATCAGAAGATTTGACTAACACCATTTGCACTGAACCAGACTCTCATTTCCAAGTCAACTACCTCTCGCAGTTTCATCTTACTATGGTGCTGCTGCCCATCCTCCAAAAGACACCCAACTCCCGCCTCGTTCTGCAGTCTTCGGACCTACACCGTTCCCCCCTCTCGAATACACACTTTGCTTCTGTCTCAGAAATAAACACCGACATTGGTCCCAATTCGCTTTACTCCCGCTCCAAGCTCGCTCAGATTCTCATCATACGGGCCATGGCACGTCGCATGCACAACAACGAGCCAAGTTTCCAGAGTCCCAAGGCCACCGGGCCCTGGATCAACGCTGTGCATCCGGGGGGTGTAAGTACGGACCAACAAGAACAAGCCGTTGATGCCTACGGGACCATAGCGAAGATTGGAGTAAAAGCCGTAAGGCCGTTCATGAAGGACCCCGTGGATGAAGGGTGTAGGCCTGCTTTGTTTGCGGCGACGAGCGAAGATGTGGTCAAGGATGGTATCCAGGGACAATATGTGAATCCTTCTTCCCATGTTGTTTGTCTTGCACCTTGCTGACCATTTTGATAGATCATTCCAGATCGCAAAGTCACTGATCCATCGCAACAAGCAAGAGATGACGAGCTGGGAGAGAATTTGTGGCGGCTGAGCATGCACATATTACAGGAGAAGCTTGGCAGCCTTCCTTACGCAAACCAATTGTAAAATGTAGAAAATTATTGCTTGGGGTTGGGTTCGCAGTAGCATTGTGGCGAGGCCTGCCAGGCTTTAGCACCGGTAGCTCTGCTTTGTAGAAAAGCTGCCACGAATAATTCCACGATAGGCATATTCGCAAGCTTCACTTGACAATAGATACGACCACTAATCCATTAATCGATAACAACAAAGCTTGGCGCCAACGTGGACAATTTTCAGCATCGAACAGACAACAACCTTCAAACGTTGTTACGTTTCTCCGATTCTAGATCTCAGCCATGCAGGCAAAGAGAGTGAGAGTTTCCAATAATAGCCGGGCAAACACGCGAAGCCACCTGAGGCTGAAGAGGTGAACGTGAGAGCGTCAACGACGCGTCTTTGCGTCTGCGGAGCTGAAACATACGTGTATGTGGCGCGATGGTTACAGTCCCGAAAGTGACGAGGGTAGCCGATGGCGATCGCAAGGCAATTGCATGGGGGCATCCAGCTGGCATGGACCCTTCCCGCCGAATAGCGTCATCGTATCAGAACCCTGATTTAAAACATCCGATGAGACGGGGGGGTGTTCTAGGCGCTTGTGGCTGCGAGGTGAGACTCAGGCCAATCAATATATTACATGCTGTGGCGTTCTGTCGTGCTGTATTCCGTACAGATGTTTTGAATGGGTGCGGAGTACTCCGTACGTCGCACAAAGATATCCATCATGCAGTCTAACAATCACCCATGAGTGAAGCCAATAAATCTTGATTCCCCCTATCGTGGTAGCACAATATTACGCTTCATCTCCTTTAATTGATTGATTGATTGATTGAGCTTCAGTGGATACACGCTGGAATTGTCCGCTTGGCGTTATTGGCAAATTCCGTTCAAACTTGGAAGTAGTTCTAGCGTGACTACCCCGATCGTCACCCCCAATCTAAACATCAACAATAAACTCCAATTCCACATTTACATTCAGTCCGGCTGTCCAGGAGACCAAGCTTCATTCCTCACCCATCGTCGCACTCTTATACATCTTATCTGGTCAATCTCCCTGGAGACTCGCTCCGCCGTGAGCTTCAACGTCACAGTCCGCAACCATGTCCACCGGCCAGACAGACTCCTCAACTGGGAAATCCGCCTCGCTCTCCGCGTTTGTATCCACTTTGATTCCGGTCTTGTTGGTGGCTGTGGTTTATTTTGTGATCTTTCTCGTGTTGCGCCCGAAGTTCCTGCGCAATTATGCCCCCAGGAGTTTCTTGGGCGCTCTTCGTCCACAGTAAGTCCAATGTCAATGCCAGGAAGAGATAAAGTAGCACTGACGGGCCGTCCCTTACAGAGAACGCTCACCTGATTTACCGAAAGGACTGTTCAATTGGTTTGGTGCCTTTAACAAAATACCTGACAGCTATGTCCTCAACCACCACTCGCTCGATGCCTTCCTCCTCTTGCGATATCTCAAGATTGCCTCGGCCATGACCTTTGTCGGTTGTTGCATGACTTTCCCTGTCTTGTTTCCAGTCAACATAACAGGTCATGGAGGGGGCCAACAGTTTGATATGTTGAGCTTCAGTAACATAGTCGACAAGAACCGGTATTATGCACATACTTTTGTTGCATGGATCTATCTTGGTAATTATGGTTCTTTCGAGCTGTAACATGGCGAATAACATGCTTACATGATCCCAGGATTCATCTTCTACATGGTTATGCGTGAAAGTATCTACTACGTCAACTTACGTCAAGCCTACCTTCTCTCGCCGCTATATGCCAGTCGAATGTCTTCGAGAACAGTACTCTTTACCTCCGTGCCGGCTGCAGATCTCAACGAGGCAAAGCTACGCCGTATGTTCGGCAAGCAGGTGAAGAATCTTTGGATCGCCAACGAATGCGAGGAAATTGAAAATCTCGTGGAAGAACGTGACAAGGTTGCCTTCAAGCTTGAAGCAGCAGAGACGAAACTTGTCAAACTTGCAAATGCGGCACGTCTCAAGTCTGTCAAGAAAGGAGGAGCACATGAAGAAGGGCATTCCGCAAACGTAGACGGAGAACCTGGATCGGCTGCAGCTCGTTGGCTCAAACCCAAAGACCGACCTACCCACCGTCTCAAGCCTATTATTGGCAAGAAAGTCGATACCATCAATTGGTGCAGATCAGAACTCGAGCGTATCATTCCCAAAGTCGATGCTCTTCAAGCGAAGTACCGGGCCGGCGAGGCAAAATTCGTAAGCTCTGTCTTTATCGAATTCTACAGCCAGTCGGAAGCACAGGCGGCATACCAGAGTCTAAGTCATCATCAAGCTCTACACATGGCTCCCCGCTTCATCGGAATTAATCCCGAAGAAGTCATTTGGAAAAATCTGAAAATCAACTGGGCCTCCCGAGTCGTCAGGAACATTGCAACCACCGCATTCGTAATAGCGCTCATTGTCTTTTGGTCCATACCTGTGGCTGTTGTCGGTGTCCTGTCTAACATCAAAGCCCTGGAGGCCACCCCAGGTTTGACATGGTTGAAATTCCTCAACAAGATTCCCTCGGTCATTATGGGACTTGTCGAAGGCCTGCTCCCTGCAATCCTTCTTGCCGTGTTGATGTCCCTACTTCCCATAATCTTGAGGATGATGGCGAAGTTCAGTGGTTGCCCATCTCGGTCAGCCGTTGAGTTACGGACCCAGGGTTTCTATTTCTGGTTCCAGGTTATCCAAGTCTTCCTCATAACTACTGCAACTTCGTCGGCCGCTGCATCATTCCAAAGCATATTCAAGAACCCGGCCCAAGCTCCCAACCTACTAGCTACGGACCTTCCCAAAGCTTCTAATTTCTACATTTCATATTTCGTTCTTCAAGGTTTAACCATCAGTTCCGGTGCATTGGTGCAAATAGTCGGAGTGATTCTATTCAAGCTGTTAGGAAAGTTCCTGGATACGACACCAAGGAAGATGTACAAGAGATGGTCTACCCTCTCTGGATTGGGCTGGGGCACCGTGCTACCGATCTACACCAACTTGACGGTCATTGGTAAGTCGAATCAAAAAACTGTATGATTCTATTCTAACTCTATCAACAGCCATCACTTACTCAATTATTGCACCCCTGGTTCTTGGGTTCGCAACAATCGGTCTCTATCTGATCTACCTGGCCTATCGCTACAATCTAATATTCGTCTACAACGCCCAAATTGATACCAAAGGTCTCATTTACCCCAAGGCCTTGCAGCAAACCACCGTTGGTGTCTACCTTGCCATCGTCTGTCTGATAGGCCTATTCGGTATTAGAACAGCCATCGGGCCACTAATCCTGATGATTGTCTTTCTTATCTTCTGCATATTATTCCACTTATCACTCAACTCTGCCCTCGACCCATTGCTCAAGTATCTTCCAAAGTCCTTGGAGGCAGAGGAGGAATCCCTTCTGGCTATTGAAGATGGCAGAGCAAACGGTGATACAATGGGGCACGAAAAGAACAACCACCTTGGTCGCAACGGCGATTCATCTTCTACTGCCGCCAAGGGTTTACCGGCTGCCCCCCATAAAAAACCCAACTTCATTACCAAATGGCTTCACCCAGAGATATACACCGACTATGAAACTCTGCGTCGCCTTGTGCCACGCGGATTTGCAGAGATTGTCTACAACCCTATCACCGAGCGTGACGCTTACTACCACCCTGCCATAGCCTCTCCTACACCAATTTTGTGGATCCCGAGAGATAGCATGGGAGTTAGCAGGCAAGAATGTAGGCACAGCAGCAAGGTCATTCCGATGACTGACGAGTCTGCAAGTTTTGATGAGAAGAACAAGTTGGTGTGGGATCATGAAGAGGGACGCCCGCCGATTTATCAGGAGAAGATCTACTATTAGATACTGCTCCCTGGATGCAGTTGCGGCGTTTACAGCATTTGCGTACGCTTAATCACTCTCGTTCCGATTATTACGGAATTTCCTCACAGCAAGCTTCGCGAAATCGCCTGGTGGAATACGGTTTTTTACAGTGGATAGGAACAATGAGCGTCTAACATGATACCACATTTCCTAACTTGAACGTTTTCCTTTCTATAAGCTTTTACTTGAGTACAGTAACCGAGCAATAATAAAACCTATCATGATTTGGGCTGCTGGCCATGCAGGTGGAGCTGATGAAGCTCGTGTTATGAATATTGAGAAAACTCGGCGGGAGTCCTCGATACTGTCGTTATGCTAGTACCCCAAATCTGATAAGATCCACTGCGATAGGTTTCACGCCCCAATAGTCACTGAGAATCTTTAGTTTTGTGTTGTTGACATGATAACGTTTTCTTTCATATAAAGTATGTCAACATCTCGTTTGTAGGTCATCTGGCCCAAACACATCCGTGAACATTTGGACCAGATAATCAGACATTTTGACAACTTATCAGGACCTGTTACACTATCTTCAAGCTGGGTCGCTGGCAGAGATTTTCAAAAATACGCTGCCAGAATTTCTCATTGCTCCGTGCGAGTCTCTAGGCCGTTATCCGAATCACATCATGTCGCCTTCCGGGAAACAAGCTGGGACTTCAAGTCTGCATCACTGTGATATTTTCCTCGATGAATCAAGGAGCACAGCACTGAATGAGACACAATTTCCCTTTCTGAGACTCCCTCCAGAGATCCGCAATCAGATCTATCGACTTCTTCTCGTCACCAAACATGTTGTGAAACGCCGCGTTAATTCAGCTCATCACAGTCGCCTCGCTGAAAGCGAACCAATGTTGCATCCTGTGTTACCGCAACATCTTGAAACCGGAGAGGTACGAAGCCACAGCCACTGGGAATACACACTGAAATTCGATCTTTCGATACTTCGGGTCAATTGCCAGATTCATGAAGAAGCATCAGGCATATTTCAAGGCGAGAACAGCTGGGTTATCGTGTGTGCTAACAAAAATCGCTTTGGACAAGACTTGAAAGATCATGGGTACGGCGTTGTATATTGTGAATCCGCAGGGGCGGCTCGATCAATCCACCGTATTGTCAAGCACCCAGTCATGAAGCTTTCCATAGTTTTTGCTGGTTCTTACACGCCTGAGGTCAAGGACACATTCATCATGACTACGGCGGGTATCAGCCAGCTGCCCCGGGCACTATGGACATTACAGGATTCACACCTCGTGAAGCTTTTCTACGATTCCTCTCCAGACTTTGCCCGGTATCCGGCCGCCGCCAAGAAAGTCGTCCGGGCCTTTTCTCAGCTTTGGAGACCCAGCATTGAACATTTTAAAGTCCCAAAGGACCACCGTGGCCCCGATGGCGGGATTCTTTTACCCAACGCACTTCATGAGCTGGACCCCATCGAATTAGCAGTCCCAGCGCAATTAAAGCGAGCTCATCATGTCATTCGAGACTACTGTCGTGAGCGCAGGTTTACTAAAGCAGCACTTCATGGCGAGATAGCACTGGCGTTTGTAGCCGACTGCTACAAAGTATACGGACAACGGATGCATTACAGCTTCCAGGGTGTGCGCAGCATGGCCGAAACAATCGTCTGGATAGCAATGAGCCTTGCCGAGATCGAATTTGCCCTCAAGAACTTTACAGCCGTCGATAGGTACTGCTCGTACACGCTCCGCATGACCAACCTCCACTTCCTTCCTCGACCCATACTGGTAGTACGCTTGCGCGACCGCGACATTGCGAGAACGCTTCTCCTTCGTGGTCAATCGCGCGTGAAGTTGGGAGAGCGCATCACTGGAATGCACGACTTTTGCTCTGCCGAGCGGTTGATGGCTGGCGATGCGGGCTTTAGGCAAGACGTGAGGGCTCTCGTGACGAAATACTGGGCGCATGCTCCAGCGGAATTGCAGCTGCTTCGGAATTTGCGGATTGGGGAGGGGATGGTACATGGGATGGGTCAAGGAAAGGAAGATGAAGGAACTATGGCAGAAGGGTGAGGATGTTGGGGGGGGTGGGGGGGGGTTCATCAGCACACTTCCAGGTTCTTCTCTGGGATACTCAGAATCAGACACCATGACACCATAGAGGCAGAACTGCGAAAAGGATTGCGGTGGGTTCCATATCTGGCAACCTGAAAGACAGTAAGAGCGAAGGCTTCTATTGCCCATCCATGTCGGACTTTTTATAGATTTCCTCGTTCGTACACAGTCCATGGACGCGGTATTCACAAACATACCTCTACAGCATTGCTCTTCGATGTAAACGTCAGGAGTTAGGTAGCTTAAGCCCAAAAAAAATTCCAACGTCGGCTTATTGCAACTACAGTATGTAAGGATTCATTGAAATTCTGATTTGCAGCCTCATTGCATAAAAGCAGTAAGATTCATTTCTATACAGTGACGCTTTTAAGCTTTCGACCGGGTCTCGAAGATGATATCAAGCATTTTCAGTCGAGTTTTGCGCTTGTAGTGTATGAACCGGGGCCTGGAGTGGTTGCTACATACTGTACTTGGAAGCTTGGGCGGGTAATAAACCCATGTCTTTTATGACGCGAATTACACCTGGTTCTGTCTTCTGTGCTAATATTGGTACTTGGCAAGTTTCTGTTCTGTTGTGGTCGGTATGAGTGTGAGCGTGTAAGGTATGGAAGGAACCCTGCAAATGAAAAGTCGTTGAGCGTTTTCCTAGCTCATAGTGGGCTTAAAATAATAAGCTGAGTGAGTGGCTTTTGGAGGATAGAGACTGGATACGGTTGACGCGAATATTCTGTTTATTGGCAATTCGATCCTGCGTTTGATTAAGGGGAATAATAATCGATAGTCAGGGTCTCAGGCATGCTACTGTAGGTCAATTTTTAGGCTACGAGGCAGGCTTGAGGGTGGAAAGGCTAGCTTGAGTGGTTTCGTGTGTTTTTTTGTTTGATTGTTTGTATTGCTTAAGCTTTGCAATCGGACTTTGGGTTGGTTGGTTGGTAGACTATGTCAGGGAGGTTGGGAGTTTCAATTGATGATTAGGAGACCAGGATTGATATTTATTTGTTTTGTACACCCTGTGGTGATCCATGTAGCGAAGGTGGGATACCACAATCATGGTATGGACGATTTCTAACCCTTCAGCAGAACGACTAGTGTAAGATCATTGCCTCTGGGAATTTGAGCCCAGGAGTGGATCAAGATTACCTCCTTGAAAACCACTGAAGCGTGCCTTCCAAAGGTGAATGATAGCATATAAATCAACCACACAAAAGACAGGATGGTTTACGGGAACCGCGAAGGAGTTGAAGCTCTTTTAAAAAAGGGATATGCTATCTCATTTGCCGGACCGGGTGACGAAAACTAGAACAAGAGATGGAATCCTTGAGAGAGGGAATTAAAGCAAGCAAAGCGGAAATCTCTGATTTGAAGTTGACCTCCGAGGGGTATAAGCATCCGCAATCGCCACCTTGACGTGTACCGGCGAGATATTGGAGGGGAGCCAAATATACCAAAACGGCTTATTCGAAAAAAGAACGCCGCAGCCAGTGACGCCCTTCTGTATGAAAAGCGAATCAGGACAGACTATCCCGCTTACCAAAGAAAATATGGCATAAACCCGTTCCTAGCCTTGGCCTTACCTACGATCGACCAGATTGTACGCATACGCACAAGCTGACATTGCTGTAAAGAAGCTCGGCAACGTAAGGGACTTTGGTTGGGAATAGCGATTCGATGCCTTTGAAACTTGCGGCGGCGTACGAGGCTTTGGTGATGAAGGTACAAGAGTATCTGACGACGAGTTTGACGAGCGAGAGAAACTCGGGGTTGTTCGAGGCGGATCGTGTGTATTGTGAAGTATATGAGAAATATACAGGCTTGATGTTGGGCCTTGGGTTGTGGTATTTTTCTGTATAGCTTGCGAGTTTACATATATGTATTCATGTATAATTATCTTGATCTTGGAAATTCTTTTTTAAAGACGCTTCGCTACTAATCGACGTATTTCTA
>JAABUL010001946.1_pt1 | contig 36531 bp, 64 predicted proteins | sample 5559151 | NCBI WGS metagenome assembly JAABUL01 (sample SAMN10711876, study PRJNA513368) | rock metagenome | isolation source: Antarctica rocks | place: Antarctica: Victoria Land, Pudding Butte sud | reverse complement strand
ATTGCCCCTTCAGCATACAGCGATTCAGCTTGGACCCGGACCCTTGGCCTTTGGGCTGGACAGCGCCGCAGCATTACCGTCATTTGCCGCCTTCCCTCGCTTTTTCAGCCTTATAGCTACCCCTACTAGTGTTCATGTGTCGATGAGCCTGGGATGTAATGTCGAGAAAAGCAAAGGAATCATGCCCGTGAGTACGGTAAGTGCGCTTCTTTCAGTATGCTGCATCTCACATCTGCTGGTCAAGCAAATGCAGCCGAGCCTTGCAGCGAACAGTTTCAGCAGTGGATGCAAAAACGCAGAGCTGCCGCATTTTCTCATGTCTCATCCCAGTTGCGTCTTGGGACTATGCCAATGTGCCCAACACCCAGCAACTCAGTGTCCCGCGCTCAGTTGCCGCTGCCGCCCTCGTCCGTGGTGTACGACGAATCATACTCCACCTCAGGTTCGCTGTCATCATACCCATCATCGTCATCGTCCTCGCCACCGATCATCCAGTTGCCAGAGCCGTCGTCCGAGTCAAAACCGTCGGACTCTTCGTTCAGGGCGTCGGTTCGCAGAACCAGACGCTCCAGTTGCGCCCCCAGCAGCGGGTTGACTTCTTCGAAGTCCAGATCCACGTCGACTCGGCTCCAGTCATCCGCCTCGTCGCAGTCTGGACGCAGCGGACAAGAAAGCTGTCCGGAGGATGTGAAGCATCCTTTGAAGCATCGCAAGCTTTGGGACAATTCGAGCTAGTGACGCATTGAGGTGCACCAGCAGATCTGCATTGTGGGGTCTCATGATCAGGATTTTGCACCTGGCTCACCTGGAGCTAGCCGCACTGGCGGCAACACAGCCGAGCAGGCGCCGCGCAGCGTAATGGGAGAAAGAGTGGCCGTCGCGCAAAACGGTCTGCATTCCAAACCGAACAGCTTCCCAGATTCACCCTCGCTCACCTGGAACCAGCTGCACCGGCGGCAGCAGTGCCGGGCTAGCGCAGCGCGTTGACATATTCGGTTGCACAACCAAATTTCCATCATCTGTGTCGAAGCTATCGATGTTTGCTCACATGGCACCAGCCGCACCGGCGGCAGCGACGCAGGGCAGGCGCCGCGCAGCGCGTCGAGCTTAACCATTTGTTTGGAATACCTGTGCCAAGAACAGCTTCTGGGAATTTGTTTACATGGCACCAACCGTACGGGCGGCAGCGACCCAGGGCAGGCGCCGCGCAGCGTGTTGAGCTCATTTGGTTCCACGAACGAGATTGTATTATTATTGGCAGGAAAAGCCGCCAGGAGTCTGCTCACACGGCACCAGCCGCACCAGCGGCAGCGACGCAGGGCAGGCGCCGCACAGCGCGTCGAGAACGAGAACGCTGCACAAATGCGTCTGCAGTGCATGTTTTAATGCACAGCTTCCCGAATGTGGCTCACCTGGAACCAGCCGCACTGGCGGCAGCGATGCCGGACAGGCGCCGCGCTGCGCGTTGAGTTCCGCCATCTCGGCATCGTGCGCGCCCGGCGGCGACGGCACCCACGCCAGCGTCTCCAGCGCCGGCATACGCACCATCGCCATCAGGACGTCAGGCCTGCAAGCAATGTCGAGTTTGGATTTGCGCTCAGGTCCATGACCCTGTGGCGGCGACGTCAAAACCCGCGTCAACGCCTCCGGCGCCGACATCCGCGCCATCGACGCCAGGGCGTCAGGCCTGCGAGTGGCAATCATTCAAGTTTCAATGTTTCAGGAACTCAAGGTTTCAGGGACTCGAGGTTTCAAGGTTTGAACTAACCACCACCATCTCGTGCTGCTGCTTCGTGTGGCTAGTTGCCGGCATGATCAGTCACGCCCCACCCTGTCCACAGCTTCCTGCCGCGCCGTCAGTCCTGAGCTGACAGACCGTGAATAGGGAGCCTGACCTGTGAGCCATGCACCACTTCAGCTGCCAGGGCAGAGCTGGCAGTGTCATGCACCCAGGTTCCTGGCATGATGGCACGGGCTTGGAGAAAAGGGTCTAGGGAAGTCGTGGCGCATCACGCGTCCGCAGCAACGACACTTCTCAACTGAACAAAGCCAAGTCATTTTTGCAGACTATGAAATCCGAGCGACAGTGGCCATGCGCAGGTTCAGCATGGGGCAGGCCTCTAGGTGCGCCGGGCTGGCAGATGAAAGCCTTTGTCTCGCAACGAGAGCACCCTTAATACTTGTCGGTGACAACGGCCATATCAGACATATGGCCACGAGACTGTCGCCGACTCACTCTCACAGCAGTTTGTGCAGCAGCAAAGCGCGCCGCACCAGAGGGGGTATTCAGGACAGTCGCAGCCCTCGAAGCCCATGCGCAGGTCCAGCGTGCGGCAGGCCTCCAACTGCGCCAAGCTGGCCGTCTGAAGCACGCCGCCGTGCGCCACCAGTGACTCGTTCCCCCGCAGGTCCAGCAGCTGGATCTGTGCCAGGCCGCTCAGGTCGGGCGGCAGCTGCGTCAGCGCGCACCGCACCTGCGGGCAGCACATTCATCGTGCTGAGACGAGATGAAGCCAAACAGGTTCTGTGGCGGAAGAAGGTGTGTCGTCGCAGGTCCAGCAGCTGGATTTGCGACAGGCCGCTCAGGTCAGGCGGCAGCTGCGTCAGCTCGCAGCGCACCTGCAGTAAGCACATCAGAACGAATCAGGACGCATGAGATTTTTGCGCGCCACTCAGTACTCGTTCCCCGCAGTTGCAGCAGCTGGCTGAGTGCCAGACCGGCGAGTTCGGGCGGCAGATGCGTGACCTCGAACCGCACCTGTGCCCAGGTGACCAGGTTGTGTTGCCGCGTGGTCTGGCAGCTAGTCGTGGAATACACCGCTCATTTCGGGCTGGCGGCTGCGTGAGCTTGCACTGCAGCTGTGGCTAACCTTTCAGAAGCAGCTTCTATCTGAGGCAGCCGTTCATGCTGGCCTGCGCACGCGTCGGCAGGCAGAGTATGCAGCTTTTGGTAGCATTTTACCACGCAGAATCCCACAGACAGGCGGAGAACTTTGCCCACATGTGCGCGTTCCTGCAGCCCAGCAGAGGAGTCGTAGCAGCGAAGCAGCAACCGCCTCACCAGGTGCATGCTGCGCAGGTGCGGCAGCGCGCCGGCCGCGGCGGCAATCGCCGGCAGATGCGGCTGCAGGCGAAGCAGTGCCAAGTATCACCAGCACCACATCACTGGACGCATGCAACAGCCTGTTCATGACACGCAACAATACATGTGGCAACAACGGGCAGTCTTGGCGTAGGTGTCAAAATAAGACAGTGATATGATGGATATCGAAATTTGAACGCACCTGCAGCCACACCGCATCACGGATGGCCAGGTGGCGCAGCGCCGTCAGCGCCGGCAGCCGGGAGTCTAAGAACCTCTTAAACAGCACCCGCAAGCGCGCCAGGGGCCGCACGTGCTCCCTGTCCCGCAGCAGAACCAGTTTCGTGAGGCTGGCCGGCAGGGCGTCCGCCCAGGACATGCCGCTCGCCTGCGGCATGCATCACGGAAGAGATCAGGGCGACATGCTGAGAGGGGGAACCCCACAATTTGGTCAAATGAATGTTCAGGCCTGTGTAAAACAGTGCCTGCGGCTTGCGCACAGGCGAGCCTCGCCAGCAGCCACAGGCGCCACAAGAGGTGCTGTGCCCAGTCACCGCCCTTAAAGCAGCCACCCCTTGCAGCGGCATGCGCGTTGCTGGCATCTCATCGCACCAGACGCGTCAGGCAAACACGCTCTTATGTGTCCACTGCTGCTGCAAAGTGGGAACAGCCAAGCTCAGAAGCACGACGTTCTGGAATCCTAGTTGTTGATCACATCGCACCTGCAGGGTGTGCAGGTTTGTGAGCGCCGCCAGTGGGTGCCGCCACCCCTCCGCGTCATGGCCTACCCCATTGGGCGCGCAGTCCACCAGTGACAGCCGACGCAGCGCGGTCGCACCCGCAAGCGCCTTCACATCCGCCAGCGGCGTGCCGTGCAGCGCCAGGCTCGTGAGGGCCGATAACCGCGAGGCCTGCTCCGACAGCGATGTGTCCGGCACGGACTCGCCTTGACGCCCCAGCGCCAGCGACCGCAGCCTCGGGCAGCGCTCCGCAGCCTCTGCAAACAGCGGCTCGACCGCCGGCGGGTCCGTCTCCCAGACGCTGTCCTCCTCGTCCGGGTCACTGAAGGTCAGCGCCAGGTCCTGATGTGAAGGGTTTGAGGCCTCACCACAGCGGACCATCGATTTGAGGCTTGCTTGCGCATGTTGTGTCAGCGTGTGGGTGCGCCTTGAGGTGCATGAAGGCCGAAGCCTTAAGTGGTTGTGCGACGCTGCTCCCTTGCACTCGAGGACGCCATACCATAGCAACATATAGCAATGGTGCTGGTCACAAGCTCAGTTTTGAGCATGAATAGCGGCTTGTATCCGAATATTGAAGGCAGAGACCATGACTTGCCTGCAGCAGCGGCAGGCTGCGAACCAAATGCAGCAGCGCGCTCAGCGGCACCTCCTGCATGTCCAGTAGCGCCAGCTGGCGCAGGCTGCCGCCCAGGAAGGCGCTCAGGCAGCCGAGACTGCTGCCGAACAGCGCTTTGCCCGCAGCGCCGTCGATTCGCAGCGCATTCAGCGGCGCCGCGACGCACAGCGGCCCCAGCAGCGCATTCAGCACCCCCGGATCTTTTTCCTGCTCCTCCTGCCGTCAGTACGCGCGCAGATGTCAAAGGGGCTGGTGTACGGTTGTACCCTGGCAGGCTGGCACTACCCCAATCCTGCTTCGCGTGCTGGCATGCACATGCACATCATAAGGCTGAATGCCTTGGCAAGAGACAGGACGCAGAAGACGACGACACCGGCTGCTGTAGGCATGTGCGCACCCACGATGGTATGACGTCAGGCGTCCACTGCAGCTGCCGCAGCTGCGGCGAGCACCGCGTCAGCCACCGCTGCATCGAATCTAACTGCTGCCAGCTGAGCTCCAGAGTTTCATAGGTATGCGGCCCTGTGGCCGAGGTCGGAAGGACAACCGCCTGCCACAGCAGGCTGTGTGCTGGCGAGAGCAGCTCACGCCACGCCTTGCACACTTCCTGCGCTCTGAGCCTGCGTGAACTGACATGATCATTTATTACGTGGTGCGTCAGAACGTGCGCAGTGCTGCGATTTTGTGCAGTCAGCGCAGCGAAAAACGAGTGAAAACGCAGCTCACTCGCACCTCTCTCTCAGCGTGAGGGGCGCCAGGATCCTTTCCTGAATGTGAGCCGGCAGCTCTGAAAAAATCTCAGACATGGTCTCTTCTCTCGAAGCGGGCTAGCAAGATTGATGAGTTTGACTTCGTGGCCTTCATCACTCAGCTGGCAATCAAGCGGGTGCTGCAGCTCTGATGAGCCATCCCAAGGCTTGGTGACAACACTGCTCTGGTCTTGGCGTTTGTGCCGCGGCCCGAACAGAACTTAAAAGTGAGCATACGGTGCACAATCTGGGTTCTGTCCAAATCGCGCTAAGATTGCGTCTTAAAATTGGCGAAGATTCACCCTTGCAAGCTGCGTGAGTTCAGCATGCACAGCATATGGATGTGGAGTGTGCTGGACTGCTTCGTATATTCACATACAGACTGCGTTACAATCTACCACCTGATGCTACAGAAGCTGCGAGGATGCAGGTGCTGTCAAGGATTCTTCCTCGGCAGACGACATGGACAGCGGCGTCCGGCGGCGGCGTCGATCGTGTTGCCGGCTCGCCAGTGCATGGCTGAGCATCCAGGACATTGCTGGAATGCAACGCGGCTCATCAAACCTTACAAGTAGCTACCCAACATACCACGCTGAAGTGGGTGCCAAATCACTCACTCCCAAAGATCACATGGTTCGGCGCCGCCGTAATGCACAGCACCGAGCCATGCTGTCATAACTTCACAATCTGACATAGGCGATCACACCCGTGTGTACGGCTGCATGTCCAGTGGTCTGCACTTGCCACAGGGCACGTCCAAGGTGATGGTAGATCCCGCGACGGAGCACGGCAGCCGGCTGTGCACCACCTCAACTGGTGGCCCGCCAACGCCATTCTGGGCCCGCATGCCATTGAGATCTGTGGCCCACGACGCGACGCTGGGGCCCCTTCCCGGCTGCCCTAGGAGTGCTCCGGACGCAGCGCCGGTCTCACCGCAACATGCGTCAGCGGGGGCATGTGGGCAAACATGGGCATGGCCCGGACCGCCACGGCGCTGGACGCCTGGCAGGACGGCGTGCCATGGCTGACGGGCCTGCGGGTGCTGCCGGTGCCGGATCACATGCACTCGAGTCCCCGACGCGGCTACGATGCGCCGCTGCAGCACTCGCTGACGGCGCCGCTGACGGGGCTGCACACGCTGTGCGCCAGCGCGCTGTCCTGGGTCGATGCGCTGCCGGGCGGGGGCGTTCTCACGAAGCTGGTTCTCGAGTGCGCGGGCCAGGACTGGGCGGCGGCGCAGTTTCTGTGCCTGTGTGCAAAGCTACTCGGCATGTCGGCGGTGCAGTCCGCTGCGCAGAGTGGCTGTCGCCACAGCTGCCATTGCTGCTGCTTGTGCTGCAGAACTGCAGCCGACTGCGCAGCCTGCACCTGGTGGGTTGTGACCTGCGGGCCGGGGCGCTCAGATGCGCAGACAGCATTGCACACATAGGGGCGCTGGACCTGCGGGACAATGGAAACCTGTTCAACGAGTACAACGCCACCACTGGCGCCGTCAGCTGCGTAAGCCTGGACACCTCAGCGTCGAGGCTACGGGTGCGGTGGGGTGACCTCGCTGCCGCGCAGGCCGTCAAGGCTCAGCAGGCGCAGCTCCGGGCAGGCGCGGGCGGTGACGGCCGCCACCGCTGGCGGAGACGGCTGCCACCGCTAGCACGTCCTGATGAAACAAAATTTCCAGTTGAAAGTACTCATTCGGTGACAACCCTTTCCCGTACGACCAGAAGGGCAAGGTTAATTCACAGAGTGCCCTTTGGATCAAACACCTCCGATAGAGAAGTGCTTGTTTTGCCTGCTCCGACTGGTCGTCCTCGAAGTCTCGGCTGACGGCAAACAAGCAGCAGATCGCTGGGTCCTGCATCGCACACGGCAGGGGTTTGCAGATGATGAAATGGTGTGCTGGCGGCTGTTGAAGTTGCACATAAACTCCAATAGTCTGCACTGTTGCTGCTGCCCAATGTTGTCCACTTGGTCGCACGACCTGATTATGACATGAAAAGGAGGTTGGATATGTAATGACGATCAAACCAAGGTATGCAGAGTCTCTGCCAGACCCCAGTGGGGCGCCGATGCTAGCAGTTTTCTATCACCTGACGGGCGCGCATGCCATGCTCTGCATCGCAGAAGCTGCTGCTGATACAGCCATCATCATAGAGCGTGTGTCATGGGACAGGAATACTGAGCGAGAAGCTCGCCTGCAGGCGAGGCAGGCTGCGGACCAGGAGCCTCAGGGCTGGCAGGTGCTGGAGGCCCACGTTCAGCAACGCCAGCTGCCGCAGGCTGGGGCCAAACACGGACGCGCAGCCAAGCGCCATGCTGCTTAGCGATGGGCCTGTAGAGGAGAATGTAGTGCACGATGTATGTGATGGCAGCTCTCCGGCAACGAAGGCGACTTCTGAAATTATCGAAATTTAAAGGCACATGTGTTTGGCAGAGTTAATTGATTGAGGTGTGCGCCAATGTCTTGCAATGGTCTCACTGCGCATCGCGATCGGTGGATGCGAAGCGCTTCCAGGCGAGCTGCCGGCCCCAACGAAGCCAGCGTTGCTGTGAGGACGCATGATTGGCCTCCGTCATTGGCCTCCTGTGGCACGACCAGGGAGGGTGCTTACTGCTGCTGCTGGACTGCTCTGCCCGTAAGGGGGCCTTTTATTGCAGTCTGCACTTGGTGTGCACAAGCATGAAAGCGGTTCCTGTGCTGATCGTTCGCGGCCTAGAAGCTAGTGAGGAAGGAGCTGCAGATGAAAGCCCGCATCCGAGCCAGAGATTGCGCAAGCACAGTGGTGCTCCTCATTCCTGTATGTTTGCTCAGGTGTATGATCGGCAGGTTGCGTTGCGGAACACAGAGGGGCGCACCTCATTGGAAAGGTTCACGCTGATCTGCAGCTGGCGCAGGCTGTCGCCGTGGCAAAATATCCAGCGAGGCAGCGACTGCGTCTGTGCGACAATGAGCCGCCGCATGCCATACTCCCAGTCCCACCCCGCCAGAGCCGGGTCATCTGGGCGGCAAAACCGCGCAGCGGCGGGGCTCCCCAGCAGCTGCCGTCAAGATCTACACGCCGACGAGGCAGCCGCTCTGCGATCACAAGAGTGGAATTGATAAGCACGCATCCTCTTGAGCAACAGCGCAGCTCTCACGGGCCTCGAAATCATGCCGAAAGCGAAGGACATCAACTACTTGACTTGGAGTTCTCCTAGGTGCAGCGTGATGCGTTCTTGCAAGTCCACGGGCACCTTCACGACGTTGGCAGACGACTGAGCCATCGCCACTCGATCACCGTCTCGCTGAGGTCGATTCACACAGTGATGGGCGACACAAAGACGTGTGACTGCAGAATGGAGGGCTGTGCCGGATCTCCGCTATCTAAAACTGCGCTCTTTGATCACCTGAGAGCGCGTAAAATGGCAAAACGCTGTGAAGCTGCGAAACGAAGCCTGCACCCACCGATCTTGCTTCGTCAGACACACGTCAGACACACGCCAATGAGTTTCGGAGCCGCGCCGATGCGTGCTGCGGGAATAAGCTGCAAGATCCGATCGTCAACACAATCATCACTCCAAGCTGCATGTTGCAAATCGAATCCTTCAGCAGCTGCGTTTGACTCCCATGTCGCCATTCAAAATCGTGTGTCGCCCATCAGCAGGATGGCGGACCTGCCAGTCGATACTATTGACTTGTAGTATAATCGAGACCATGTGGCGGCGATCCCGCTTGCAGAGAGGTGCGCAAAGGCAGCCAGCCGTCTAATGGTTCATACAAGGGCGCATGTCTCCAGCCATCTGGATTTCAATGCTCCGTAATGAACCGCAGGTGCGCAGCTTCGGCTGTGTGCCCAGCGTGGCGTGATTTCCTGGAGCCTCCGAGCCAGATGTGTTGTAATCGACAAGAAATGCCAGCAGAACGTGGTCGGCGCGGACAGATCGCCGAGCGCGCCCAAGTGGTCTTGCAGGAAGCATCGTTGCACACCACTGTGTACATAACCGCCGAGGATTTCGACGGCGGCATCCTCGATAATCAAGATTCAACCAATCTAAGCCTAAAATTTCATGCCCAGGATCACATCACGTTCGGCACAGTTTCCTGACCCTTTCACATCCGTGAAGCACAAAAAACGCAATCGAGGCTGTCTTCGTCTGCAGCAGCACGGGAGCACCCTTGACGTAGCATAGAGCTGAATGACACTGGCACTCTGCATGGGACTACCGGTGCATCACCGGTAGAGTGATGTCGAAAGGAAGCTGCACTCCTGGGGCGCCACGTGCCCGTTGCCAGGTCGCCGCAGATGCAGCTGCTATCGGCTTTGCTGCTGCAGCACTACTGCCGTCATCGTGCAGTCCGCCTCCATCGGCAAGACTTCACTGGGCGCATTGTGCAGTGTCAACGTCCTTGCAGCTGGCGTGGCGCTGCTTGTTTGACCGCCGCTGCCCTGCTGCTGTGTGTCTGTCGTTGAGAAGCGGCTCTTCCGCGGCGGCTTGCCCATCGCGCTTCTGCTTGTTGCTGCTTCTCCCGCTGACATGCTTGAGCGTGCGCCTGCTGTGAGGGATGCACCAGGTACAGAGACAGCCGGTACCATGTTGGCGGGCATGTCCGTGTCTGGCTGGGTGTCTGCCGCCATGTCTGCCTCGACACCGGCACACGTCACTGATGCCGCTGAGGCCTGCAACAGCCAGGATACATGTTCTGTGAGGGAGTCGTTGCTGCGGTAGGTGTCGTAACTTGCCCGCGGCAGCACGGACGGCTGCCTGTCACACGCCTTCATCAGAATGATGTGGGATCTACAACAGTCATGACGATTTGCAGGACTCGACACGATATGGATGCGCCTCAAGCGCAATCAATGCGTCAGGACATGGCAGCTCCATCCGACATGTCCCAGACCGACCTGAGTCCAGTTTTGATTTTGATTTTTGATTTTTGATTTTTGATTTTTGCAAAGCAAAGCACAACAGACTTAAATCCCATTTCCTCACCAGGGCTGCCGGAAGGCTCAGCAAAGCATGCATGGGCGCCTGGGACTCCCGCAGCTTGGCCAGCATGATGAGCACTTGAGAGACTGAACGTTCAAACGTATTCTCACCAGGGCTGCCGGAAGGCTCAGCCCCGCACGCATCGACGCCTGGAAACTCCGCAGCTTGGCCACAGCGTCCGCCTGTTCTGCTTCCCGCTTCCCCTTGCGAACCTCCCTGCCCGCCTCCAGGTGCGCCTTCATCTCTGACTGCGTCCTGGTGTACCTGTTGTGCGAAAGCATCATACCCTTGTCATGATGCAGAGACTGACGCACCACACGACGGTCGCAGACATGGCTTGATGCAATCTACACCTCGAATACACCTTGAGTACACAGCACCTTGAATACACAACACCAGTACGGTGTGCTGAGACTCAGCCCATGGGTTCGCGTCAGCTGCAGCTAATCGGCAGCCGAGCTTCCAGCGCGCACCTCTCTGCTGCAAGGTCCGCAATCGTCTGGCCCGTGTGGCTGCCGGTGGTCTTGCCGGTGCCGCCACTGGTCCAGCTGCCACTTCCACCTGATGCACGATGCTCAACGTTCGCAACCAGATGCTGAAAACTTGTGTGGCTGCCGGTTGCGGCGACGGCGGCAGGTGCCGTCAATCACTGAGAGGCAGCAGCTGCTGAGCACTGCTGCATGCAGGGCGGGCTTGATCGGACCTGGAGACGACTTCCCGCTCGAGCCGCCAGGTTCTGAGCCGCCTCCGAAGAAGGCCCGGTCTGCCATGCCCTGAGCTGTGCTGCCGGGCGGCGTGTCGGCCGCCATAGCTGCCTCCCATTCAGCTGCCTGCACACCACCATCATGCACAACATATGTAGCTAGGCCGCAAGCGGACGTCATGCGAGTTATAGCCAGGTCCTCTGCACCCATGTGAATGGCAGAAGGGCGGCAGCGTCGATCAGGGCACCGGACTGTGGTTCACTAGGCGCAGCGGGACACGAAGTGCAGATTGAAAAGCTTTCAAAGTAAATTGTGTCGATATGGGGCAGGGTTTTCAACAACGCAGGCGGGATTTCATGGTCACCTCTGCGGCGTCCAGATGGTGGGCCAGGCAGCGCCTGATGGAGACGCGACGCCTTTTTGCGTGCTGCCGCATATGCGCGCTGTAGGCCTGCAGGTAGCAAAGCAGCCTCACTCGTTGGGGAAATTCACCCAGTTTTCCGTAAGCGGGTACTGGTACTGGTTGACTGTCAATCAACAGCACCAACTGTGTGGATCCGGCTTAGATGTGGACACCAATCAGTCTGACCATGTGCATTGAGCCGGCGGTCATCTGGCAGCACACGGGGACCCTGCCTGGTTACATTGCCGCTGCTGGGGAATGTCGTACCTGCACATGCTGCCGCACATACGGCATCTCCAGCACTGCCGACGCGGACGGCCGGTGCAGGGGCTCCTTCTGCAGCAGCGCCGCCACCAGAGCATGCGTCTCAAGCGAGTAGCTTGTGGGGATAGGATTGTACTTGCCCCTGCAGCGGCAGAGCTCACGGCGCATGAGGAATCGATTTCGAGCACAGCCAATACTGTTGGATGTCATTGATACTGGGATCTGCGAACCTACGCACTGCTGCAAGCAGCGCTGCCAGGTGCCCACGCATGTCACTGCAATAGCAATGCAAGACGACCTGATGTAGGGACTCACTCCATGATGCAGGAGTACATGCACCCCTGATTGACAGCCTCTCAATGTCTCTGGAAGATACACCGGTTCAAAGATATCCAATCATTTGCTCTCGAAACAAAACTCACTCCATGATGCGGGAGTACATGAACGCCAGATTGGCCGCTTGGAAGGTCTTGCACAGCGAAGCCATCTCGTGCAGGATGCAGCCCGCCGCCCAGATATCCGTCTTCGCGTTGTACGCCTTGCCCTGGAGTGACAGACACCGATGTTCGCTGCCACGCCTGGAATCGAGTCACAGTGATGCAGTGACGTCACCTCGTGCAGGATGCAGCCAGCCGCCCAGATGTCCATTGTACGCCTCGCCCTGCGCCGACTATCACAAACCACATTGTGAGACTGACGATGGACTCGACATGACGCAGCAACGCAAACTCGTGCACAAGGGCGTCCGTCTGCCGCCCCTGGTATGTCGCCTCTCTTGCCCCGCAGGAGTGCATGGTTGTTGAAACCAACCCACCTGCGGCAGCTTGGGAGAAGGCGTACCAATCATGGTGTGTGCTTTGTGCACCCCTGAAGCCGATCCAGTATCAAAGCATGGGAGGAATCTATGCGTACTTGAAACACATCAATTACCTGCAGCAGCTCGGGGGACATGTAGTAGGGCGTGCCGACCATGGTGTGCGCCTGCGCGCTGGCGGCTGACACTTCAAACATCGGGATTCATTAGCATGTTTCAATTCTGCATGAGCAGACCTGCAGCAGCTCCGGCGACATATAGTAGGGCGTGCCGACCATGGTGTGCGCCTGCGCGCCGGCGTCCGTGAGCTCCTTGGCGATGCCAAAATCGCCCAGCTTCAGCATGTCCGGCTTGCAGCAGAAGATGTTGTTGGTCTTCAGGTCCCGGTGCACGATGCCCTGCGGTGGTACACGAGAGAGAGAGAGATAGAGGTTGTCAGGTTAAAAAATCGCAACACACATGTCTCGAATTTGAGACATATTGAAAAGTCGCCCAGCTTCAGGGTGTCCAGCTCTCAACAGAAGACGTTGATCGCAGAGCGACCGTCTTCACTCGGGTCCAGGTACAGAGCTATGCAGCAGCATGATGGATGTTTATGGCATGCGGAAGCACGGGGCGCTGAGACGCATCAGGCGGCGATACAGCCGTCCGGGAGCTGCCGCGGATTGAGCTGCGCTTCGGGTGTGGACCACTGCGCCTCAGCTGCAGGCAGGCAGACGCACCTTGCTGTGCACGTACTGCAGCGCCAGCATGATCTGCACGAAGGCACGCATCAGTTGCCCCTCCTCCATCAGCTTGCCCGCCTGCTGCCTGCAATTGCAAAGCACGGTGACTGCGTCAGATGTCATGGTTTGGATTCAGTAGCTGCAGGCTGGCAGTGCGTTCATGGCAGTGCGGCCACGCAGCGTGCCCATCCCTGACACTGCGCACACTGAACAATTACATGACAGCCTGCGCCATTGCTCCATTGCTCCCTCGTTGGCGGCGATATGGCATTCAATGAGGTGTTTATCTAGGAACAGTCTGTTTGACAGATTACGTGCCTGATCATGCCGTCCAAATCGCCGCCGTCACAGAGCTCCATGACGATGCTCAGCCCCTCGTTGGCGGCGACGAAGCAGTCGAGGTACTGCACGATGTTCGGATGGTCCATCGCCGCCAGCACCCGCACCTCGTTTTTGGCCTGGCGCAAGAAACGAATGCGTGAGGAAACGCTTCGTAGAAACTATAGAATGAGGCACATCGCATTTAGCTGCGCTGCACGATGTTGGGCTGGTCCATCGCCGCCAGCACCCGCAACTCGTTCATCTTGGCCCTGCATCGGTTTTCAAAATTCGATGCCGAACTTTGCGTTTTGAGCGCTTGTTTCACATGCATGTGTGCTTCAACGTCACCGAGATGATTATCCCCCACCCACCCATGCATAAGCAATCTCATTTCGTACTCCGCATGCTAGTGGCCAGCTCCTGTGCAAGGTGCCAGAAGGCTGTCAAACCGAGCTTCCGTGGCAACTTGCCGGCGCTCAGCTGGAAAAACCGCGTTCAGCACCATGGGTGATGGCTGCTGCACGTGTAGTCGCCGCTGAGGACTGGCAAAACATGGCCCAACAATGCTCTGCATGCGAAATTTGACTGTATAGATCTGACAGCCATCAAACTGATTCGCACACCGCACCTCGAGTTTGTCCTTCTCGGTCAGCACCGCACGTGTCATGGTCTTCATGACCACCGCCTGGCCATCCTGCAGCATTGGAGATTCTCACTACCGAGCACCCTCTTCAGTCGTGCATCTGGCACATGCCACGGTCGCCACCATGTACGATTCGGCGGTGCATGCAGTCCCAGGTCGTTGCCAGCTGAGACGAAAACTGCCTTGAATGACATGTTGCAACCAAACAGATCTGGGGACTGAGCGCACCCGTCGGCGGACGGCTCTGTATGCTTTGCCAAATGCGCCCTCGCCTAGCTCCTCCCCCAATTCATATTGAATGTGGATGTAGGCTCTGCACGTCACATGCATTGATAAAACAAACATGCTACAGGGGTCCGCAGTCGCCTCAGTGTAGCCGTCCACACTCTGAAGGCTCTCATCAAGCAAGAAGCTGTCATGCAGGCGTGCACCCGCATCGCAGATTTCTTGGCGGCGGCGTTCAGTTGCATGCAACTGCTGGCTGTGCAGCGAATGCCTGGTGGTGAAGAATTAACGTCGCGAAATGTGGCATGGTTTTGACAGAAGAATTGGCATGGAACGAAGTGGCGCACCCCGGGCGGGCCTGGACCGTCTGCAGCGGCACACGGCCAGAGGTTTTGCCGGAACCGAGGAAGGGGTTGCCGCCGCTGCTGCTGCCGCTGGACCCCGTGCCGTCCGAAACCTGGGGGCGACAAAGTAACAGAATTTAGGAATGGCGACAAAGTAACAGAATTTAGGAATGTAAGTCCCCATTTCGTCGAAACAGAAACTTTTTGCCAACGCACCTGATGAGGGGAACGTGGTAGGTAACATTCTTCAACATAGATATCGAAGATCAGCTAAGGAGGCTCGTGCAATGCAAAAGCCGGCGTGACTGCAATGTTAGGCCTGCCAGTCAGGAGCCTCAGCGCTCAAGAATGGACACGACATCACTCTGCCAGGCTCCTTCCAGTGCCGCAGCGCCGGCCTATTAGGTCTCACAACAAGCATGCGAAAACGGGTTTCACCTCGTCCATGATCTGTGCCGCCAGCGCTTGCCACCCGGCCATGCTGCCGAGGTCACGCATGGACTGCTGCCCGCTGTCGCTGCTGTCCCCGCCTGAGCCGCTGCCAAACGCCTCGGCTGCCGCGGTGCCACCACCGCGGCTCCTGACGCTGCGCACCCACTGGCTGATGGACGGTGGCATCTGGACAGGCAATCAATGGTAAAATAGAAGTCCATGTCGACGGGAGGGTCAGGAACGAGTTTGTTTCATTTTGTCACTTCCTCTCTCGTCGAGAGCAGTGCGTGACAGTTCTTCGATAGTTTCCAGAAACACAGTACTCCGCACCTCCGAAGATGCTGACGAGACGGGTGCAGACGAGCCGCCGGTGGCGCGCCCGCTGTCCGCCTCCAGCTTTGCCCAAAATGCCTCGTCGTCCTCGGCTGTCCCATCCCCACCCTGCAGCATCATCATAAGTTGGTTCCCATTCAAGGTTTCTGACAGCGAAAGAAGGGACAGGTGCGAGTGTACAGGTCCGGCGCTAAGATAGAAGCATCCGGGATGACACGGTCCGACTTGCGCTGATGATGGCAGGTGAACAGCCATGGAACCCTGAAAAATACATTAAAAGCTTGACAAGGGTGTATATGAGGCGCACCTCGTTCCAGACGAGTGCGGTGGCGGCGGTGCTGCCTGTCTCGCGTGACAGCGCATCGCTGGCCCTGCGTTCAGCACTGGCCGCCATCTGCTGGCCTGCGGCAGAAGCGTTGTGCTCCGGCGTGGAAACTTGAACCGAGTCCGCCGCAGCCGCCTCATCAGCGTCGTGCCGCGCTGACGAGCCTGCTGCCTCAGCTGCCGAATGAAGGAAATCCAGCTGCGCCGCCACTACAGCAGCACCTGCAGGCTGGTGGCGTGCTGGTGGCATGTTATTTTGCGTAGGTGCCGCTGTCACAGCGTCGCCGTTGCAGTCAGCACCAGCCGTGTCCTCCTCCACCGGAGCGGCAGGCTGCTGTGCAGGTCCGATGGCCATGCTTCTCGACAGCACATTCAAAAACCGCGCAGCTACTTCCTCTGACCCCTGGATTGAGCCTGCATGTTCTGCCGTCTCTGCGGAGGTCCATCCTGCGACTGTCGGATGCCTGCCGCCGCCTGCTGCCGCCTCGCTGGGGGCATACGTGCTTCCGGCTTCTGAGATCCTTGCCAGCAGGTTCGTGGACGTGCGGCGCTGCGGCCGCTGCGCCGCTGCGGTGGGCGGTCGTATTGACATCGCAGGCTGCGCTGCAGGGGCCTGCGGCGGCGCCACTTCCGCCGCGGCTGGCGCGCCGCCGCCAGCAGGGGCTGCCGCGGCCGCAACTGCTGGCGCAGCTGCGACAGTGGCTGTCGCGGCGGTGCCGGCAGGAGCGGCAGTCGGCAAAGCGACGTCGCTGTGCAGGCTCTGCGACATGCCGTGCCGTGCCGTGGCGGACAGGCTGGAGGCATTCGATCCCAGCGACCCGAGCGATGAGCCAATGGAGATTGCGCCGCTGAGGTGGTGCGATGTGGCGGCTGCTCCAGAGCTGCCCAGCCGTTCCACAGACGGCCTGCCGCCTCCTGCGACAGGGAGCGGATACCCTCGGAAGGCTGGAACAAGGCGAAACAGAGCCTGTACTCATGAGAGAATCGCGTCTGTGTGTGATGATCTGCGTTTGCCGCGGTGCATCTGGGCCACCACAGGGCTTCAAGAGCGCAGGAGGTACATCGATGCTGATTCCAGAAGATGGTGGATCGTATGCAAGCAGATAACAGCAGCTGTCCTATACAGACCGGAAGATTTCTACCTGCAGCGGCAATCGTGAAGGATTGTACCGACTGGCTGGTCCCGGAGCCAAAAGCCAGCAGCGAACCCTCTGATGCATTTGTACGGTTCAAGCCGCCGGATTGAACAGTGACAGCTCGTTTTCCTGCAGCTTTCAACGCCTGCCAGCGATGCGACGCTTGCCGAGATTTTACCGGCAGCGCTTTCGCGGGCGCAGCTTCTCCACCGAGCAAAGCCGATCGGCTTGCTGCACAGCCCATGATGCAGGCTGTGCGTCTTGCAGGACCCACACGGCCAGATCGGGCCTTCAAGCGCTGACCAAGTTCCAAGAAAAGGACTCTCGTGGAGAAACGAAAAGGGCGGAGAGTCCCTCCGCAGGCATGCACGCAAAATTGCTGACACCGCACCAAGCCCTCTGCAAGCTGCAGATGAGCTCGTTGCAAAGGTCCTCGCAGCTTATTCAGCTGTGCTGAGCCGAGCCACGCATCACAGGCCGCTCCGATCTGGCCTGCAGCCACTGCCCAAAATTCAAACTGAACATGGCAAGTCTGATCGCCAGGCCGCTGGACGCGGTACGCCAGCTGTTTGAGCAGAATGGGGGCAATCAGCCTGGCGACTGGGGAGTGCGCGCAGCCTTCCAGGTCGCCATTGCAGACCCCGCAGTCCTTGCTCAGGTGATCGTATCGTCTTCGGGTCTTTCTAGGACTGCGGAAGCTAACGAGTCTCAGTGAAGGCGGGAGGAATTGCCAAACGGGAGGACGGCATCCCGGGAGGGCTGCAATCCGGGATGGGCGATGACACCCAGCACGACTGCATGTTAAGGGCACAATCGCGAGTGGCGGACATTACCTGGACTGCTGTGGCTCATGACATGACTGAATTGCCATGTTACCCACGCTGAATGCTGGCGGCGACCCAGTGCTCACGGATGTGATGCTGCAGCGCGGCAGCGGCGCGGCGTCAACATGCATACTGACTCAGCCCTGCACACATGGATACGGATCGACATGCCATGCTGGAACTCTGCGCATCCTCGTCCGGGTGTAACGAAGACCGGTTCCAGGCTGTGATGCTGATCAGTGCACTGAGAATCGCCCTCCTCCTGCGCAGGTGCCGTACCTGAACGCAGACACGATTGACAGCATCCCGCAGGGCGGCCTCGTGCGCTACAGAGGCATGGTGAGCCCCCTGACGTCTCGTATGCGCTTACAATACAGTCAGCCTCACAAGCACGCTGGAATGTTGTGAGAAGACTGCCATCCCTGATGGCAGCCGGCACTTGCTCACCGGTGGACCGACGGACAAATGCGTGCTTCCACGCAGGCTACGCCTTCAACAGCAAGTCACCTGTACCCTTGGGTATTTCTGGTTGTCACGCAGCAAAGGTGCAGGACACGCTGGACCCGGAGTACTACCTGGGCGCCTACCGCTATGTGGCTGCGCATTGTGATATGGGTTTTGTGGTAAATGCTGCGTTTCACCCTCAACAGGTGCAGGACACGCTGGACCCGGAGTACTACCTGGGCGCCTACCGCCGGCCGGATGGCTCGTGGGCCACCACCAAATTCTCCGACGCCGCGCTCGCGGAGCCCCTCTCGGAGGCCGACATGAAGGCGAGCCTTCTGGGGAAGATTGCAACATGAGTGATGGTGTGATTAGTGTAAGGCTGTTACGTCCCACCAAAGTCTCCGACGCCGCGCTACGGAGCCCTCTCTGCGGACGACAAGAAGGTGCGCGTCTGAGCATTGGTGCTCACACGCATCCGCATACATTGTGCACTGCATACGCGGGCAGCACCGCGGGACCGGCGGCGCCTGCCAAGGTGTCACAGTGGCAGAGGGTGTGCAGTACTGTCGCCATTAGCCCTCGGTTCTGCGTCCCTGCTGCAGATGTGGGACCGCAAGCCGCTGTCTCGCGCTGCGGTGCCATAGGCGGTGTGAGACGCGGCCCTCAACCCGGCACTCCTCCAAGCTGATACATAAGCCGATATGGACAAACACACACACACACAAACAGTACATCCCGCGGCGCCGCAGGTGTGGGACCGCAAGCCGCTGCATTGCACCATGATCCCTGGGGAGGCGGCGTGGGTGGCGGCACTGAATCCGGGGGAGCAGGACTCGGCTGCGCTGCGCCCCGTGACGCCCCCGCCTGGCGAGCCTGGTATGTGTGTAACGCAACGCATCTGCTTCACTCAGTACACATGGCAGGTTCTGCAGTGCCAGCTGGGTAGTAGGAACTTGCGTCCACAGGCCGAACTTGTCGTCAGTCTACAAGGCAGGAGCGTGCCTGCCTGCCGGCCCGCAGCAAGCAAGTTCACAGCATCTGCACGATCCTCTGGCTTGTGTTATTGCAGCACGCACCAGCAATGAGATTTACGGGCTTTTGCATGGTCCGCTGGCCTGCGTGCGTGCAGCCAGAACAGGATTGGAGACGAGAGTGCTTGTCGCACCAGATTTGGGTCTACATAAGCTGTACACTTGTGAATCGTGTGCGTGCAGCGCACACCAGCAAGCGCGGGAGGGAGGAGCCGGACAGCGAGGCGGAGGACATGGCCGGGTGCTGCGACAGCGACGCCCACCCTGCAGCGAGTGTGCATGCCCACCCTTGGGCACCTGCTGGCGCCGCCGCTGGCGCCACCGGAAAGAAGCAGCAGCGGGCGGCAGACGCTGCGGACGAGCTCATGGAATTCGAGAACAGAAACCAGGGCGCCGGCGTGTTGGCGGATGGCGATGCTGCGGCAGCGGAAGAGTCGGCGGTGCCGCCGCCGAGCCCCGGCGACTGCATGGTCTTTGTGAGCGCCCAATCTCCCAGCGTGCCGCACCGCGCATTGTGGGTCTTGAACGATCTTACTTGCAGAGGCGCCGGTTTCCCACAATCTGGGCCTTTTGGAATATGGCAAAACTGGCAACGCTGCCGTTGACTTACACCAGTCAGAACCATCTTGCAGGTCTACGACGACGCCCTGAAGCTGAACGAGGTCGTGGGTTTCGTTAGCCTCGTCTCGGTCCAGGAACATCCGATGTTCGCGATCCCCCCAATGCAAACAGACTCTTCTGAGAAGCGCTTTTGTTCATCCTCAGGTCTACGACGGTGGCGATGCCCTGAAGCTGAACGAGGTCGTGGAGTTTGTGGGCGTGCTGTCGCGCGCGCCCGAGCTGGCTGCGGCGCCGGATGAGGGCCTCTGGGGCGGCGCCGCGCAGCTGTACGAGGAAGAAATGGCGGCGCGGCCGCTCACCAGCCAGGTAGGCATGACAACACCCCTCGTTCAGCAGCCCGCAGCAGCCTGCTTGCTGTGAATATGCAGCTCGCCGAGCTTCCCTGATGAATGTGACTGATGCACTCCGCACCGTCCGGGCATGATCAAGAGCTGAGCAGAAGCAAGACAGAAGATTGACCCCAGGGCGCCTAGAAAAGCATCTTTGAACAGGTGCACCTTGCCGCCTGCCGCAGGTGCCGCGCGTGCATGCAATTCTGGCGACGCGGCAGCCGACGGCGCTGCCGGCGGCGACATCAGCGGATGCATCTGCGCTGCAGCCCGCTCAGGTGCGGCCGGGCAGCCGGCGATCATCAGGTTTTTGTCGCATGCTGTGCACGAAACACTGCAGCACATCATCAGTGCAGCAGCACGGCGTTGAGCAGATGCCACGCATTGACTGCCGGGCTGGGCGGACAGCAGAAATCCAGCTTCTGGGTGTGCTTACCATGTGCATCGGCAGTAGGTTTCACAGCTGCAGTTAGCGCACGTCATGTGCCAGTGCAAACACCGTCCAATTTTTTTCGCAGATCCCAACGCTGCGGGCGGCGGCCATCGGCCTGCTGGCGGGCGCGCTCGGCGGCGACACCCTTGCGGCAGAGTACCTGCTGCTGCAGCTGCTGTCCAGGTGCGCCTGAATTGAGAGAAGATTTCTCGATGTTGCCACTTGAATCGTCGTCGTTCCTACAACGGCGGCGCCCTGGTGGTACAGTACTTCCTGCTGCAGCTGCTGTCCAAGTGGGGGCCCAAGCGCACAGACCTCGATTCCGGGAGGAGATGTAAACCCTGAGCCGCCAGCGGCGACGCCCTGGTCGTGTGATGATGAGCTTCCGTCACATTCATCACAGCCGCTGCAGTTTTCAGTCACCGGCGGTGATCCCGAAACTTGACGAAGCAATGTAGGCGCTACTGTTCAGGCACCAGGCGCTCTGACCGCTGCCCTCTGCTGGGGCGCAGGGTGCACACACGGGGGCGCTGGATGTGCTGTCTCTCAACATCACTGTCATGCGTTGGTCACCCAGTTCGACGCCAGACATAGAATTTGCGTTGGGTTCCACTTCAGGGTGCACACACGGGGTGAGGAGGTATTTCCTTGATCAAAAAGCAGATGACACCAAACAACGACCTACATTTGGATTGCACTTCAGGGTGCACACACGGGGCGAGGAGGCTGTGGGGGTGGTGTCCCTGAACATCACCAACTGCCCAGAGGCCGTTGCCGTCGCCGACGCCAGCGTCCCGAGCCCCGAAAACGCCGCCGGCTCTCGGCCGGACTCGGCGGCCGCCCCGGCGCCGCCGCTGAGCGGCGTCGGCGCAGCGGTCGACGCGGCGGCGGCGGCGCTGGCGGCACGCGTCACGGCTCTGCCCCTTTCCGTGCCTCTGGTAAGTTTCGAAAGTTGTCACTCGATGATCAGCAAACCTTTTGAAAAGTCCTTGAATGCGAAGGTCCTGCTGCGGTCGCGCCGGCGCTGGCTGCCCTAGCGTCGGCCCTGCCCGTGTCCGTACCGCAGGCGAGACGCTACAATGCACCTGCTGCATTTCTTGAGGCTGGCACTGTCCCGCCAAGAAAGCAGGCGCTTGGAGGCATGTAGCTGTGCCGCTGTCCAGTATGTTTTCTGTGTCACACGCACCGATCTTGCGAAACCGTAGATCTGAAACGGGGCATGGCTTTGACGCGCAGCTGAATGCCAGAAGCATGCGGCCGAAGCGGGACTACAGGAGCAACAGGCTGGTGGGCGGGGCACTGCAGCTTCCGCCTTCCAGCCAGCTGCTGCTGGACGAGACCGTCATGGCGGCGGGAACCCTGGCGCCCACCGGCGTCGCCAACCTGCAGGTGTTGACAATGGAACGACTGATGTTTGCACAGTATCCTTACCAATTTGAATGAATGAACCAACACGAATGACTGAAGTGGGCCCTCCTGGTCACCAGCTGCACCACGCGCCAGCTGCTTTTCATGGCAGCAGAAATCCTGACAGCCAGCGCGCTGCCAACCTACAGCATGCAGCTGACAGCTACACGACTGCTGCCGCAGCCAGCGGACTGCGCAGTCACGCACGGGAGCATTCCGATCGACGCCTGCGCTGTGTTCAACGCAGGCCATGAAGCGGCTCATGGACTCTAAAGTCATCGACTACGACTTCGAGGTCTACCAGCTGCCGCAGCCAGCGGACTGCGCAGTCACGCTGCTGTCAGCCGGGCGATCGATGTGCAAGGAGAGCGTCGACGTCACGCTGCCGCTCGCACCTTCTGCACCGTTTGGTGAGTCAGGCAATGAAGCTTGAGAAACGCTTTGGCAAATTTCATCAGACATTGACATTGCGGAAGCAGCTGTCGGCTGGGCGATCCATGTTCAAGGAGAGCGTGGACGTCTCGCTTGCGTCGTCTGCCCCCTTTGGTGGGACTTTTCTCTGAGCTTTGTGTGTAGAATACCACCCTCTGCCATCTCGGAAGCAGCTGTCAGCCGGGCGATCCATGGTCAGGAAGAGCATCGACGTGACGCTGCCACTCGAACCACCCGTGCCGTTCAGTGAGCGAGTCTGGTTTCATACTGATACTCAACTCGTGCTCGCAGTTGCATTCACACCAGGCTGGAGGGAGACGCCACTGTGGAGGCGATGTGGTACCTTGTGGCATTACTGTTCTGGGATTGTGGACATGCTGGAAAGCAGTTTGCGGTTGACTACCACGCCGCCGGTGCACCCTTAAGCTGCAGCCTCTTGCCGCAGAGCCCTGACATTCATGCACGTGCACGCACTGCAGCGGAGGCCGCGGCGGTGGCGTCGACGGCGGAGGCAGACCTCTGCCTGCAGCAGCACTCAGGCGCCACGACTGGGCTGCCGTCTGAGCATCTCATCACCGAGATCCAATCAAAGAACGTCTTTTCTTGCAGCGGACGCTGCGGCTGTGATGGCTGCGGCGGAGGCAGCAGACCTCGGCCCGGTGCGCGCCTACATCGCCGCGGCGCAGGCGGCAAACTTCACCATCGACGACCAGGTGAGTCCTTGGCCAGGGCGAGGCTCGCTTGATACAGTCACCTGTCTGCTGTCTGATGTTCCTTCCGCGTGCCGTCGACAGCCGCCCAAAGCAGCCGCCCAGAAGCGGCTGTCATCAAATGTCGTTGGCGGCAGCCTTACGAGTGGACTTCGAGCTCACGAAGGACACGGCTCTTGGGCCTAAACCCTGGAAACAAACGTTGTCTGATTCCAAACCGCAGGCGGCGGCGCTGGTGGAGGGCAAGCTCACAGAGCACATGGCCGCAGACCGCGCCGCAGACGTCAAGACCTTCCATGTTTGGCTCACGGTGCGCCGCACGGGACGCGTGGAAGGAGTCGATCACTTCGAAATTATACCTCCTACTGTGTGCGCTGCTCTTTTGCGTGGTCATTGCGCCTGAACCAGCCGGCTGCAGCTCAGCCAGGCCTTGCGCCCCTCCGTTTCAGCAGCGAGTTGAACCACAAACCGTCTTGGACAATCTCGAAGCTTCTTGGTTCTGCAAAGCCTGCACCTGACGCAGCTGCTGGCGCTGAGCCATGGGATGCGGCGCCCTCGGCGCAGTGCCTTCGCTGTTTCTACTCAATTGCATCACCAGAATCGCACCTGAACGCAAGCGTGTTGCCAGTGATGTGTCACTGACTGCAGCTGGCGTGGCTGTTGGCGCTGAGCCACAAGGAGGCAGAGCTGTCGGCCGAGTTCTTTTCCCAGCAGAAACCCCCACTGGAAATAAAGTGCTATGTTATTGGGCCACTTACAGCTGTCTCCTTCAATCGTAGCTGGCGCGGCTGCTGGCGCTGAGCCACGGGGAGGCGGCGCTATCAGCCAAGCGCTGGAGCGGCATGCGGTCGCTGGAGGCGCAGCGGGAGGCGCGGCTGCGCGCGCAGTAGGGTTCAAGGACGGCGACGCTAAAACATGAAACCCGGTGGAGCGGCATGCGGTCGCTGGAGGCGGGCTGCAGGCGCAGTGGGTGTTCCAGCACGACGCAGCGACAGCAAGGCAAGCGCAGAGGAAAGGATTCGGCTAGGGTATCGAACCACTTTCGCATGTCGAGGGCAGATTGCATGAGAAGGCTTCGAGGGACCGAGACATTGTTACAGCTGCAAAAAAATGTTAGCGTGACGGCTGCAAGACAGGCGCTGGGGTGGGTGGGTGGCTTGTGAAGATAGGCAGCGACAGGTCAGTCTCTTCATTGAAAGCAGGGACAAAACGACCTTCTAGTCCTGCAGCCATTACCGACAGACTGCCAGGCGTCTGACAGGGCGGGAAAGCAAACTGCTGTGCGCATGCCTTTACCAACTGGCGGCCAGCATCCAACCAAAACAGTGAGAAGCTGCGCAAAATCCCCTCGCTCAATCGGAAGATCCTCCGAACCACCAGTCCTCGCCAACCCAATTTGCTACAAACACAGCTGTGCCACCCATCTCTCCGGAGCTGACAAAAGCTCTGCCAGCCTGCTCATGCCCTACCTCTCAGGCCTGCCAATGCCCTATCACTGAACCACTTGCGCTGAAAGATTCGCACGCCAAAGTCTGACGCATACATGCAGCGATCAGAGCACACTTCCAGAAACAGCGCTGTATGTGCCAGTTTTGTGGCGCTGTATGTGCCAGTGCCGCTTGATGTGCCAGTGTTGTAGACGAGCGGCTCCTGTTCCACTGATCTTAAATCTGTCTACCACCGGCAGTGCCCAGCTGCTAACAGCAGAGGTTCGACTTGCGCTGAGGCGCCAATTGCCCGTAAGTTTCAGCAGCCTCGCTGCTGGCAGAACTGCTGTCCGCCAAAATGCGCGAGCCATCTCAGGCGCCCCACTGGATGGGCTTGTGCTTGCCGCTGTGCTGCGGCACCGCCCCGCCGCCGCCGCCCGCATTGGCCGCCGGCTTTGCTGCAGGCAAGCATGGCTGCCTCGCCGCATATCTGGCTGGTGCCGGCTTCGCCACCCCCGTGGCTTTTCCCGACAGCGCATCCAGGCTCATGCCCAGCTTCTGATCCAGGCTGACGGGCTTTGGCGGCGGCGCCGCCGCCACCTGTGCCGCCCTGGGCTTGACTGCCTTCGGCGCCTGCTGCGCCGCCGCCGCCGGCTGCTTCCCAGACTTCGGCCTGCCGCTGGCTGCCTCGACCTGCCTGGTCTGGCCCCTGCCGCCGCCGCCGCCGGCCGTCTTCCCGTCCCAGGCCGCCGCCGCCCCAGCGGTGACATAGCGGCTGCCTGCCGCCGCCGCCGCCTCGTTGCCGCCGGCCACCACCTCCACGGCGCGAGCGCCCTTGCGAAACATGTTGGTATTTTTGCGCCACCCCGGCGCCGAAGCCGCCATGGCATCCGGCACCGCATGCACCGTGCGGCCGCTGCCGGCCACCACGGAGCGGCAAGCCCGCACCCTGTTCGCCTCGAAGTCGGCACCGCCGTAGCGGCCGCCGCCGCCGCCAATGCTGCGGCCGCTGCTGTCAAAGCCACAGCTGCCGATGCCGCGGCCGCCATCAAAGTCCTCCCCGCCCATGGCGGCGGCAATGTAGGTGGCCAGTTCCGCCTCCAGCGCCGGGTCGACCGCCGCGCGGCCCGCCTCGTGGGCGACGCGCGCCCGGAAGCCCTGCTGCGCCGCGGCGCGGGCGTCGCCGGCGGGCATATCCGCCACCGCGGCGGCCTGCGACATCGCCTGGCTCCAGGCGCCGCCGTCCGCCGCCTCGAGCGTCGCCTCGGCGGCAGCGAAGCCGCGGCGAAAGCTGGAAGTCCTGCCTTTGCCGGCGGCGGCAGCGGCGGCACCAGAGCGGGGGGTGTAGCCTCCCTCGCGGCTGAAGGGGAGCGCGTCAGCGCCGTGCACGTGCACATGGCGACCGCCGCTACCGCCAGAGCGCAGCCCGGCGGTTGCATAGCCGCCGCCGCCATTATTGGCGGGGCTGCCGTCAGGCGACAGTCCATGCGCTGCGGCGTACAAGTCGGACAGCTTGACTGAACCGCTGCCGCTGCTGCCGCCGGCGGCGGCCGCGCCCCTCAGGCTGCGGCTGTGGGAACCGAGGCGGCCATCAGGCGCCACCGGGACGACCTCCCCAGGCTCGGTGTCGGCCCCCTCAGCGCCCTTGCCGGCGAAATCGCTATCCGACTGCGGCAGCTGCAGCGCTGCGGCATAGTGCATGTTGATGGCGCCACTGCCGTTGCCGTTCTGGCCGCCGTGCCCGTTGCCGGCGAGTGCCCCATTGGCGGCGCGGCTAGCGGCACCATTGGCGGCCGGCTGCTCGGAGCGCTTCCAGCTGTGGCGGCTGATCTGGCGAACGCTACTGCCGCGGCCGCCATTGGCGGGCGGCTGCGGCTGCTGCTGCTGGCCGTCAGCTAGGCGCTTCCAGCGGTGCTGCCCTGGCGTGAATTGGCTTGGGTACGTGACGGTGTACCGGTCTGGATGCGCCTTGCGCGGTACGAAGTTAGGGTTTTGCGGCGCATGCGGCGGCAGCGCGCTTGGCGGCGCCACATACTTGATGCGCTGCCGCTTGGCGGCCTGGGCGACGGTCGAAGCTGCGTTTTCTGGCTCGCCGGACATGAAGTGGGTGTGTAGGCCGGGGCTGCGGGGGTCTGGGCTTGCGCTGCGGGGGCCGCTAACGCCAGTCACAGTGGTGGCTGGTGGCCGGAAGATGCGACAGGCCTCACAGGAGCCTGTGGCGGCGCCGGCTGCTCTTGCTGGTATGAGAAGGGCGCGAGGCGGCAGACTGCTGCTGGGTTGGCGGCGTGCCGCCAGCTATTGGCGCGGTGAGGCAGCCCAGGGGAGGGCGACGCTGGAATGAACTGGAACAGGCTGGGCTGCGCTGCACGGCGGCGACCACTACTGCCGCTGCTGCTGCTGGCTTTGGACTGCTTGGATGCTGCAAGTCTGCGTGCGGCTGGCTGCTGGGGAGGAACCTGGTTTGCTAGGTGGTGGTGATGCCGGGCTGTGCCGCTCGAGGGTGCTAGAGCGACCTGTACGCAGGATCAGCAGACTCGATACTCATGGTCGTCCTCGAGAGGCCTCAGGGGAGCATGTCTGCAGGCCAGAACGGACGTTCGCCTGCGCAGTCGATGCAAGTTTATCTGCGTGAGCTGACGGCGACGTGCGGGGCGCCAAGAGACAAGGGTCACCTGGCAAAAAGGTTGCGTTGCTGCAGGACGCTAAGGCTTGCTATCGGGCTGTCCGCTGCGTCGCGCGGCGGCCGTGCAGGTGACTGCAGGTGTGACTTCGTGTCTAAGTGCACCTCAGATGGCGCTTGGCCGGCAGCGGCTGGCGATTCGATGAATACTGGAAAACTAAATCAGAGAGGACAACTCGAGCTGGAGGGTGCTGACACAAAGATGCCACAGGGGCGCGGGCAAGAGCTGCGACAACCAATTACGCGCAGCCTCATGGAGCTGCCTGCAAGCGCCTGTGGCGATATGAGCACGTCAAGCGATTTGCCGCGCGCCGCTCCGCTCCGGCTCCGCTCCGCCTGACTGGACGGGGAATGCGAGCATCACTTTTAGAACCAGGATCCATGTTGCACACGCCCACGCGGCGCCAGATGCAAAGCTTCAGGTGCACTTCCAGCTCTGGAGCCGACACTCGCTGAAGCCATCGCTGCCCAAGCACCTGGCGCCGTGCGCCGGGGCGACATCGTCGCAGAGAGAACTTGCAATCAGAATAGTCCAGGGAGATAAAGCTTCCTAGTCCGCAAGCTTAAGCCCCGACATCATGGCCGACCAGTGGGGCGGCCAGGGGTACGGCAACACCGGAGGCTATCAGGGCCAGCAGGGCTACGGCGCTCAGCAGGGCGGGCAACAGGTTGATGCAAAACCAGCTGATCGACACCTGAAGTGCACTGCTGCAGTGCTCGCCGAGACACATTTACCTCTTCAAACCCGCAATTGGATCTCTGCACATGGTTCTATTTTGATAACAAGACCTGGCCCGCCGGAAGTGTGCGTTGCTATTGCGCACTTTGCGACTGCCTGCGCTTCAACGCCTGCTGGTCTCCTGGCACAGGGCAACACGGGCCAGCAGCAGTACGGATACGGCCAGCAGCAGCCGCAGGTGACCTCCCGCGCCCAAAGATCCGCTCTTGCACCGCGCAGCGCCTCCTGCATGATGCCAGCCGTCGAGGCACTGCAACATCAAATCCTTCATGCTGCTGCATCTGTCGATCCGACAAAAAGAAAGCTGAAAGACAGGAGAAGAAATGGATTGCATTTTCCTTCTCCAGAACAACGCCGGCGGCTACGGGCAGAGCAACAACTATGGCGCATCCGGCCAGCAGCAGCCGCAGCAGCAGGGCCAGCAGCCCGTAGCTGCGCCACAGCAGCAGGGCTACGGTGGTCATGGCCAACAGTCCGGCTACGGCGCCCAGCAGGTACGAAGCTGGAGGTTGTGCGTGCTGTTTATTGCTGATCCCCTTGGGCAAGCGCCGATGCCGCACAGCCAACAGAGTGACCCTGATGACTGCAGATGCAGAACCCTCGTCGATTCTGTGCACCAGGTCTCACTCTAGGTGCACCCCGATAAACGCAGCACGATTTTTGGCGACTCGGGAGCAACAGTTGGACTTGTTGTTTTCGTTAAATCGCACTTGTCAATCCTCGAGGAAAACCCCCGGAACAGCTTCCCGATCTCATACCTTGCCACCCTGTGGGCAGGGCGGCTACGGCCGGGGCGCTGGGCAGCAGCAGGGCGCCTACGGCGCGCAACAGCAGCCGCAGGCGTCAGGCTATGGCGCCGCGGCGCAGCAGCAGCCAGCGGCCGGCTACGGCCAGCAGGCCCCGGCGCAGCAGCAGCAGCAGCAGTACGGCCGCGCTGTTGCCCCAGCAGCTGCCAATGCCGGTGGCGCCGCTGCCGCGCCGGGCCAGCAGAGCAAGTTGGCCGCCATCATCGCTCAGGTGGGACCTGTTTCTCGACAGAAGGCTGAAAATTGATGATGTGTTTCGCGTTGCGCCCCGCAGAGCGTCGCAGAGCTACGCGAAGCCCTGGCTCGCATCAGAATGGAGCCGCCAGAAGCGCAGCAAGAGGCGCCACCTTCGAGATGAAGCTGCAACTCTGAAGCGACACAGCCGCAGAAGCGGACGCTGCTGATCCGTGGCAGCATCTTCCCTTTATTAAGCACGACCAATTTGCATTCAGTTGTGATGAGAATCATTGTAGACGGCCTGCCTGGATCGCCGTCGCTCCCTGCTGCCACCTGCACCCATCGTGGTCAACACATTTTACCCCCTATAGCACCAAATCGCAACTCAACATCAGCGTCGTGGACGGCAGTCTTCAAACGGTGTCGACCCACCACAGGCCTCCAGCCTCGCGAACCAGAACGTCGCCTCACCATCGACCACGACACCCGGCGCCGCAGCGGCGCAGCCGCAGCAGCAACAAGGCTATGCCTCCTATGGTTCACAGGTCGGCGGCTCGCAGCAGCAGCCGTCGTCCTATGGCCAGCAGAGCTCTAGCACCGGCGGATACGGCGGGGGAGCAGGTGAGATATTACTACCTGACACATATATATTGCCGCTCACCTGCCACGCTTGCGCAACACATCCGTCGAGGTAGGGGTTAGAGGTGGTTGCACGATCGGCTTCCCCTCTTAGATTCTAGATTTCAGATTCTAAGACAGTAGTCTCGCCAGATTATCTGCCGCACTCTTGATTGCACGCACACAAGGGCGCAAAGCCAGTTCCCCGCAACACCTTAACGGCAGGGCGCAATTTACCATCAGCCGGCAGCTGTCCCAGCAAACAGGGCTGTAATGTGACTCACGACCTCTGACATGCTGACTGGCCGACCGCAGGCTCTGCTGCGGCGCCGCAGCGTTCTCCGGCGTCCTATGGGCAGCAGACGCCACCTGCCGGCGCGCCGGCGGCGTCCGTGGGTTTCAGCGCCGGCGGCCAGATGGAGGCCTACGGGAGCACGCAGGGCGGCGCTGGCGGCGGCTACGGCCAGCAGCAGGCCGTAGCGTCAGGCTATGGGCCACAGGCCGCAGGTGCGATGTCTGGCCTCCTGAGACTTACTCGATCTGATCAGTGTAGTCTGCTTGGTTCTGACCGGTTCTTGCCATCAGGCAGCATTGTGAATCTATGCGCACGCAATCTCGGTTCATGAGCCAGGCAGTCCGTCGACAAGATCCTGCTTGCATAGCATTCGAAGCAGCAGCACTGAATCAGATGCGGTGTTGCATGGCATGCGCAGGCCAGCAGTACGGCCAGCAGGCTCCCGCCGCGGCCGCCAAGCCCGCCTACGGTGCGGCGCCTTCGGCCGGCGGCTACGGCGCAGCTGCTGCCTCCGCCCAGGGCGGGGGATCCAACACGGGCGTGCCCTACAGTGCCGGTGGCGGCGGCTCCGCCGCTGGCGGATACGGCGGCGGCGGCGGCCAGGGCGTAGGGCAGCAGGGACCACAGACGGCGGCGGGGCAGTACGGCCAGCAGCCAACGGCGGCGGCAGGCGCCGCCGGCGGCGCGGGTGGCGGCCAGTACGCTGCCCAGGGCCAGCAGCAGCAGCAGGGTTATGGGTCGCAGGCCGCCGGCGGCGGCGTCGCGCTACCCGGTGGCCAGTACAGCGTCGGCGGCGGACAGGCGGGCGGGTATGGCGCCGCTGCTACCGGGGGCTACCAACAGCCTGCGGCCCAGCGCCAGGTAAAATCTAATTCAAGACTTCTTCTTTTGGACTGCTTCGATTGGATTGCAGAATTCGCTGTCGGGCAGGGCCAAGCAGACCGTTCCCGCCGTGCTGCGCTCACAACATAACAATGATCCCTCGCAGAACCCTGGATCCAGGAGGCTGCGTCAGCAAGTCCGGACCCTGACGCTGACTCCTTGTCCTTGGGTGTGCAGGCGCAGCAGTACTCTGCCACGCCTGCCGCGCCGGCCGCGAGCGCCGGATACTCGTCCCAGGTGGGCGCCTACGGCGCGCCCGGATATGGCGGCGCGTCAGCCGTCGCAACAGGCCCAGCGCAGCCGCTGCCGCAGCCAGCGGCCACCGCGTCCTCCTACAGTGGTGAGAGATGTCTCATCTGCTGATACCAGAATACGAATGGGTTTCCATTTCCACGGATAGCCAGCTTTTCCCACCAATGTGAGGGTCCTTGCTGAGTCTGCACCATGCTCTGAGGCCAGAGCTGCTGCCTCAACTGTGGGGCCGGACGTTTGAGCGGGAGGTTTCAGGTCTCCATGCAAAGCTGCTGTGCTGGTGGCTGCTCTGCCTGCCTGCCTGCTAGTGTGACTCTGCAGCTGCAGCACCAAGAGCACAAAACAAGCAACAAACCAATCTTTACACAGCATTTGCCTGTACCACCACAATCACAGCACTGCCACTCATGCATGCCTTCCTGCAGGCGGCCAGTCACAATATGGACAGCACGGCTATGTGCAGCCCGCGGCGGCAGCGTCGACTGCGGCGGCGGGCAGCGGCTTTGGGGCCAAGGGCGCGGTAGCTCAGCCTGCTGCACAGCAGGTGCTGCAAGGCGATAACGTTTTGGACTTGCTTGGGCATTGCCGTATGCTGCTAGTTGTGTTACGCGGCCTGTGTGCAACCGACAGGGGCACATCGCCTATGTGCTATGTGCCTGTGGAGCTCCTTCCCAACGAGTTTGTTCGAGTTAGGCGATGTTCAAGTCGGGCGCTGTCTGTTTCACTCAACAGGGATACAACGCGTCTGCGGGACGCGGCACGGCCCCTGCGGCGTATGGCGCCAGTCGCACACCGGCGGCCGGCAGCGCCAGCCCTGCTCCAAGCATCCCCACATCCGCCTACACGAACACCTCAAGAGAGGTTTGCAAATTGCGTATGTGCAAGCCGAAATATCGAGGGCGTGCCTTGAATACAGAGTCGTCCTGGCAGGCCTCGTTGATACATATGACGCAGCCGCCCTGCAGCTACCATTTGCAGCGTTGTAACTGTATGGATATCTAAGGCTTTTTTATTCTCCATGTTGCAGCCGGTGCCGCCAACGTGGAGTGCTGGTCGCGGCTCCGGCACCGCCCCCGCTGCAGGTTGTGCTGAAATGCTCGAGCACTTTTCTGCCATTATCCAAGCCTGCACAATGTGCGAAACGATTGCCCTCACAAGTACTCTGTCGAGGAAACATGGATTGTGTTCTTATCTGAAACACCCAGATGGTTCAAGGTCCTGCTGCGTGTGCGGCAATGATGGAAACGCAGATTGTCTGCGGTCACATGTGTTGCCGCTGCATGCCCTGCAGGAGGTGGCTACGGCCGTGGTACGGCGGCGGCCACCGGCATTCCAGGCCCTCCCGGCAGCGCTGGCCGGCAGTCGGGCTTCTCCTCTGCGCCGCCCGCGTCCGTGTATGCCGGCGGGCCGGCCGCTGCAGGTCAGACACCCCAACTACAAGCTTATCCTCATGTCGTTGAGTGTACTGGTCCGAATTGAGCATACCGAGATGGCCGGAGACTTGTAATGCAGGCCGTCCTGGCATCACCAGCAGGCCGGAACACCCATCCCTGCGGTGTCCGGCAAGTTGCTGCCTGTGTTGCTGCAGCACCTCGGCTCAAACATTGCATAGCCACTAGGATCTCTCAGTGCGAACAAGAAAACTGCGAGCAAGAGAAATAAGGGAGACCTGCTTGAGCGAGCGTGTGCAGCTGACCTTGACTCGGTACTTTGTTCTGCTGCAGGGCGGGGCGCGGGTCGCGGCGCGGGCCGTGGCGCCGCCTACCCGCAGGTCGCGCAGTCAAAGGCGTCTGCGCAGGCGATTGCCGATGGCGGTGCCGCAGGCGCCATGGCGCCACCCGGCCCGCCAGGCCGGCCGCCCTATGGCCGCGACTCACGCCGTGAGCCCCTTCTCAAGCCTTCAATGCTGCCGAGTTCCGGATCCTGGATCGACCTGCATTGCTGCAATGTCAGTTGGCACTTTCTTTGGCTCACAAAGCCTGCAGCGCAGCAGCCGTGCCAAACTGCCTTCGGCGTGCTCTCTGGTCGACGCAATTTTTCTGTGTATGCCAGCTTCAGATGGTGTGACGGAGCCTCGGATGGGATGCTGTGAAGATGCCCTTCCGCGTCGTTTGCTTGCCTGGGTGCAGGCTCCGAACCACGCGGCAGGGACGAGCGGCCTACACCGCGCGACCGATCGCGGGACCGGGATCCGCGCCGCGAGGCCAGGGTGCGACCATGTATATTGATGAATCTTACAAGTACCTTGATCGTTGCAGCAAGGACTTCTAGCGCTCGGAACCGCAAGTTGCTCTCCGGCCCCATGCGTAGAGTCGATGCATTGTTGCACTGACAGGCCCTGCTTGACAACCACAGTGACATCGTCACCATCATTTCTGTGATGCTGCAGCCGCGCGACCGCGATGCCCCGAGGGATCTGGCTGATGCGCCGCCGCCGCCGCCGCCACGCGGCAGCCCCTCGCGGGCGGCGGATCCTTCTGCACCGCGCGACCACAAGTAAGCACATGCCGCCTCGCACGAGACAAGGCTATGAACACTGCCAGCAAGCGCTCTCGCGGCAGTCACATGCTGCGCCACCCGACTGAGGCGGCGTGGCTCAAGCTTGCTAGCGTCCTTTAAGCCGCAAATGTGTCTGGGAGTCGGGCGCTTTTGATCAAGAAGTTCCCGTCCGCAGGTCGCGGGACCGGTCGCCGCGGGCGAAGGCGCCTGCGCGGCGCCGTACGCTGTCGCCTGTGCGCCGCCCCATCGAGTATGGCATCAAGGTGATCCTTTTCCCGTTTTCTGGCCCTGATTCCCAACCTTTAGTAGCTACAAAGACAGCATTGGCGCATGCCCGACCGCAAGCTGTCGCCTGTGCGCCATCCCATCCACTATGGCATCAGGGCAGTCTGTCCTTCCTATCTCCGCTCTTTTCGACCTTGGGAGCTGGCTGCAGCGACTGTACACTCCAGTTGCGAGAGGCGCGAATCCTGGGACGCTGCCTTGCAAACGGACATGTGGGTGACACTAGGAATCACAGCTGATCAGATCAGCATTGTATGCTTGTACCGGACCTAGATATCGCAGTTCGACATTTTGGGGGCGCAATCCTGCTGGTGCCAGTGTACACGCTGAACCAGGCGGAGCGGCAGTATGCTGATGTCGTGATGCGAAACCATACATTCAGAGTTGAGAGTTTCGATTGAGATTAAGATTGAACCTTAAGTGTGTCGCGTGCACAGGTGCCGGCAAACACGCTGAACCAGGCGGAGCGGCAGTACGCCGACGTCGTGAGGCGGTACCCAAACGCGACGCTGCCGCTGGATTTCGTCAAGCTGGTCTGCAGCTGGATGCAGGTGCGATGTTCTGACAGCGCCCAATCAAGGGTTTCAGAGGGGAATCCAGCATGTCTTGTGGCGGCACACCAGTGCGACGCTGCTGCTGGAGTTTGTCAAGGTCTGCAGCTGAAAGCAGGTGCCGCTCTTCACGCTGAGAAGTAGGATAACACATCACTCACAACAAGGGTCTAGGATTCAGGCAGACTGGAAGACTTTGCTCAATGTCATCGGCTTGTCTGTCGCATTTCCGCAGACGCCGCCGGACGGCACCAACTCGCTGGGGTGCAGCCACATGGAGATGGACACGGTGGCGTTGAAGCACAAGGTGGACTTGAGGCTGCGCTCATGAAAAAATGAAGCGTTTCAGATCGTATCACCGAGTTTTGAGTCCCCCTCACTGCAGACGCCGCCGGATGGCACCAACTCGCTGGGCTGCAGTCTCATGGAGATGGACAAGCCGGTGGCCTTCGAGCACGAGGTGGACTTTGAGGCGGCACCGGCGCTGCGGCTGCACCACCGCAAGGCCGGCGGCGTGCACTACACCGCCAAGGTGCGGTGGATGAAAGAATGATAAATCATGCTACAATCGGGTGGACTTTTGAGGCGGCGCCGCCGCTGCGGATGCACCACCGCAAGGCCAGGGGGGGTGTACTGCACCGTGAAGGTGTGGCTTGCCAAACAACGTGTTGATCTTCCCTCCTGCACACGGCACAAGCTAAAGTCCCTGAGGCGACACCGCGAAGCTGCGCTCGTTCACTCTCAAATTCCTCGAACAGTCACCCAATGTCCAGCAATGGAAGTGGACTTTAGGCGGCACCGCTGTGGCTGCACCGTGCTCAATTTGCGCTCTATGTTAATCCCAACCTTATACAATCATGCCGCAGGTGCTCCGGCCTCGACGAGGATGCTGTCAAGGCATTGCACTCGGGCGGGGGCCACGGCGTCGACCACCTGCACCGACTCAAGTAGTTTCTTCAATATATTTATGAACAACTCAATAACCAATTCGCAAGCATTCGTTTCGCAGGTGCTGCTGACTTCGGGGCTTGATGAGGACGCTGTCAGGGCAATGCGCTCAGGCACGGGCCACGGCGGCGACCACCTGCACCGGCTCAAAGTGAAGGATTCTTGAGGCCAACTAGATACCAACGCTTACCTTATCTGTTATGCAGGTGCTGCTCACTTCCGGGCTGGACGAGGAGGCGGTCAAGGCGCTGCGGGCAGGCGCAGGCCATGGGGGCGACCACCTGCACCGGCTGCTCAAGTTTGTGACGCTGCGCACGGAAAAGGCGCACGCGCGCTCGGGCATCCAGGCCCCCGGCGGCCCGGTGGAACTGTCAGTGGACGGCGACCCCGCAGTCGAGTGAGGCCCCGGAAAGTTGAAGTCTTGAAAACCTTCACAATATGACGGAGAAGATGCACGCGCGCTCATATAGGCATATTGGCGCCCGGGTGGCCGGCGGAGACGTCTGTAGATAGCACATTCGGCCCTTGATTGAGCTTGGTCAGGGTTTACAATTCAACACACATACCGTCTGCGAAGTTTTGTCCAGCATTCCATATCACCCAGTGGGCTCCACGGCTCAGGCAGACTGCCGCGTGCGTCTTGGGTCTCTTGGCGTATGCGCGCTTCTGCAGCTTGTTCGTGTCAGCACATGCCGGGCCAGCAAGCGCGCATCATGTTGGGGATCCCGATGCACTCGAGCAGACGTTCAGACCCGCTGAGCTTTGCACGTCCGTCCAGCATGTGATCACACCCGACCACAGTCCTGGTGCAGCAATTATAAAAGAAACTGTTTGGTCCTCAGGTGAAACTCCGGGAAGAGGTTGATGCAGAATAAGGCCTCCGAGCTACATTTTCCCATATGCAGGCGCGACGCGGCGCGTTGAGCGAGGCACTGGTGCGCCAAGCAAAGGAGCAACTGGGAGCAGACCTGGCCACAGCCACTAGTGCTTTCCATCACAGCCCTACGATGGTTATACTTCTGCGCAGAAGTCGAATTACAATATACTGAACCTTTGATGTTCTCGTGCTCAGGGGCGATGCCGCACTCATCAAGGCGCTGGTGCGGCAGACGAAAGAGCAGCTGGGAGTGGACCTGGGGGCGTGCCGCCGCTGGCGCCGCCTGGTGGAGGTGCACTACTTGCGGCCGCCGCCGCACGGCACCACCGAGCTGCAGCAGGTACACAAATCAACCTTCGGAACTAAGTATAGTCAGTAAATATGCAACCACTTACTGACTGAAATGTGTCAGTGGCATAGGACACTGGCTTGTCAGTGGAGCCC
>JAABUL010001944.1_pt1 | contig 36552 bp, 12 predicted proteins | sample 5559151 | NCBI WGS metagenome assembly JAABUL01 (sample SAMN10711876, study PRJNA513368) | rock metagenome | isolation source: Antarctica rocks | place: Antarctica: Victoria Land, Pudding Butte sud | reverse complement strand
TTGAGCGATGTCTAGCAGCATTTTGAGAGTCGTTCGACCCGGCGATGGCAAGACCATTGAGCGATTCGGACAGCCCTCTGCCTCCAACGAACCAGCCCCCAACATCCTTATCCGTCCCTTTCAAAGAAGCAACATTCCAGGTTCCGACCTTGACTTTGGTAGTATAAGACCTCGTGAACTCGTTCCTTCGTTGGTAGACGGCTTGCGACAAAGACACTTGGGTGGAAATTATGGTGGGGGCGTCAGCGTCACCAGGAGTGGAAGAGTAAGCCCCTGGCGTATTTTGAGATTGGGGGGACAGGCTTGCGTTATCGGATCTCCCAGCCATGGCGGCGTGGTTCCAGAACTTCACATCAGCCCATCAGATGAATCTTGAACTCAAGGGGAAGTCGGCGTAAGACTCCCTTGCGACAGAGCGTTGCATCATCTCACCATGCCTTCTAGCAAAGCTCTTTCCGATGTCCAACTAACCATGAACGACACAGCAGGAAGTTTAGATGTGTCGTGACAGTCAAAAATTCGGGTACGCCACACTGGGTGGCTGCACTTAGGGCTCAGCCAAAGGATTCTAGGGTTGTGAGTAATAAGAAAAAACGCTAGTGAATTGGAACAGAATAGATTACTCCTCTTCTTCGCCTCCCGCAGGTTTCTTGCTCTGGCGAGTCTACAACTTGAATATCAAGAAGAAAGTCCTAATAGTATTTCAGAGAACAATCACAAGTTGACTGATGGCTTCGAAAAATGGAACTGCATCAACTATCTCACATATCGTTCGCCGGATTCGGTGAACACAATTTGCCTCAGTGCTTAGACCTCCTTTGCAGAATTATGTTTTGTGTCCGACAAGTCCTAACTCTAGAGTAAGCCCTAGACTAAACCCTAACTATTTATAAACGACGCTACAAGATATGATGCAATAGCTTCGAACAATCGACGAACACTATAATATATAGTGTAAACTATCTATAAATAGTAAGCGTCGATATTAAAATATAATTCTGCTAGAAGATTTGAGAGCAATATACAATATTTGAAGTAAAAATCGATTACAATAATAAATAAGTCTTATTTGAGCAAAAATATATAACGACGTTTGTAAATACATTTAAGAGTAGTTTTATAACTCGCGTAAAATAAAACGTTATAACTAGAATAATTGTGTGAAGCGTGCCTCGTAGTGCTAGGCCTGCTTCGCAGTAGCGTGCCCAACGTACGCTAGTGCGTGCTTGGCAAAGGGTCGCGCGAACTAGATTCAAGCAAAACTAATATCGAGTCAACGAATATTGTTTGCGCATCATCTTCTCTTAATAGCAAACGAAAAAGCGTCTTATAGAAGAGACAAGATTTTTCTTGCATTTGCGTTTCTTAGCAATTAGTTTTACTACAAATGCTACTATTACTATTATACGTGTTATCTAACTTGACTTGCTTGACTACGCAACTCTATCTAAAGAGATAGTAACTACTTTACAATTCTAATTGCTTTGTTTAAACGAAGTTGTCTAGTTAAAAGCGATAATTAATAAATTACTAGTAACTTGCTTTCGCGAACGTATTTAAAGATCGATTAACTCTTAGAATATTATTGATAATTAATTGTATAAAAAAACTTACGCAAATAATATGTCTTAAGAACTAGACGAAAATAATTATTTTAATACTACCACAACTATTAATTAGAGCGAAAAAGATATCGAAGTATCTAGTTTTAAAGACAAATCTATATTGTCTATTTTGACGAATATTATTACGTAGTATATTAATAATGCAAATGTATTGCAACTTCTAAGATTCGAAGTTAAGCTTGCAATTGCAAAACTTTAGTTCGCACAACGCATCAATAACTATTGTCGCAAATATAGCGATAATTACTATTGATTCGATCGACGCAAGAAAATTAGTCGCGTTAAGAAGTCGTCGATACAAAAGTATATTAACTATATAAATTTAAAAATTTGATTCAAGAATTGCGAAAATTATATCTAAAATAATCTCGCAAATTATTTCGATAAAGAGTCGAAAATACTTTGAATTACATTATATTTTATTAAAAAGCAACATAATTAATAACGCAAGTACGCACGAGAGATACGTAATAAAAATAAAGAAATTATTTAAAACTATTTTCTTCAATACATTAAAGAATTTCTTAATATGCTTAAGATTTGTAACATAAAAATTAAGTTTAAGCTCGAAAATGCGAAGCAACAATCTTATTAAAAGATTGAGAAGTTTGCTATCTATTTAAACAATCTATACTCGCAACTAAAGAAGTTAATTATTAATAACAAGAAAATACAAAATTTGAAAAACAAATACGTTGACAAGATTTGTCAAAAAATGCTTTGTTAACAATATAGCTATATTAGTATTACGCAAATATATAATAGATTTATCGAAATCAAACAATGTTTGCAATTAATTAAAGAGCTACTAAAATCAAACAATATCTCTTATATCGCAAAAAACTTTAAAAAACATAATAGAGAAAATCGATTTTTGTGCAAATAAAATAACTTGTTTAGCGCAATTAGCAATACGAACAACTCTATTATATCGATTATTAAAATTACTATAACTATATAGACTAGAAATAATATTAACAATAATTAGCAAAACAAAAACAATTGCTAAATATTTGTCGAAAAGAAATATATTGTATTTATTGATTACAAATACTATATATACAATTAAATAAATTACAAATCAAGTAACTCTATATATTCGCAATATTAAAAATAAATAAAAAAGCGAAACAAAAGTAACGTATCTTTGAAAAAAGTCAAAACTTAATACTTGTTGCTACAATATTAGATATAAAAAGTTAAAAACAACAAATTAGAACGTTGATTTAAATAGTGTTTGTTAATATATTGTATAATATACGCAAAGTTAAATATCTTATTAACTTAAAAATTAAAGAAAACTTTATCTCGCAATTCTTTGTTAAAGATGTGCAACTATTTAAAGATATCTTTTTATTATTGCAAATATAAATTGTTAATAATTGTATTGTTGTTTTGTATAAAACGCAAAAACTCTTTATTGCTATTATAAATAATAAAGAAATATGCAAAAGCAATGGTTCTAAGTTCTATATTATTAATATACAAGACTATAAAATAACTTTTAAGTTATTTTGATTCGAAGAAGTTAACTTAAATATATAATAATTAAATTGTATTTAAATTTATTAAGATAGTTTTGCTAAACAATTAAAGAAAAATATTTAAATAATTAATTCTAAGAAGTTCGCACAATTTGCTATATTTGCTCTTAAAAATTATAACAAAGTTTACATTGCACTTTTGTATTAAATACTATTTTTAATTTTTTTTTTAAAATGCGCAAAAAAGAAGATTGCGAAGTGCAATATACTTTAGATTAAAAAGTTAATTGTTTCGAATTAAATTAAGAAAATTATAAAGATATTTTCGAAAAAGCTTTTAAACACGCTTAACACGTATAATTAAATAGAGTATTTAATTAATTTTGTAAAGAGCAAAATATTGTACACAAAATATATATATAATATATTGCAAAATAAATTAATTGCGATACAAAAATATCTTGCAAATACGCTAAAAAAGAATTAAATATATTTTTTAAATAATTCTATTAAATTCTTAGTATTGTTTGTAAAGAAATTAAATAATAGTTTGCGTTTTTGCGTAAATTATTGCGAACTTAATAAAATTATTGTTAAAAATAAGTATTTTTTTTTTTTTTTTTTAAAGATGTTTAAGCGTTTTGCAAATACGAAATATTTTATTAAAATTAATATACGCAATGCGTATTATTGTATTTGAATTTATTAAAATAATAAATAAAAAATAGTTTTTTGTACTTAATACAAGTAGTTCGAGTATTAAATTATATTTTTTAATCTTGTTAACACTTCTACTATTTTCTAATTTTATATAAATTGCGTATTGAAGTTGTATATTAATATTTATTGCGTAATATATTTGAATAATATACTTATTTGCTCAAATTTAAAAAAGCAATATTAAAAAAATATTCGCAAGATATTTTACGTATTGTTTAAGTATTAGTTATATACAAAACTATCAAAATGCGCATTTAATTGCAACAAGATAATTTTTCTAAAATTTATAATTAGAAAGCAAGATATTTAAATAAAACAAATTTGTATTAAGATTATTTAAGAATAGTTTAAACTAAAGTTAGCAAAAAATATTTTTGTATTTCTTAAATTTGCGAGATTCTATCGACGCTTTATTTGTAAATTCTTTTAAATTGTAGTATCTTTAATCGATTTAACAACAAATACAAAAAAGAGCAAAACATATTTGCAATTTATATATATTAAGAAGACAAAGAAAGCTTTCGAGATACTTAAAATTATTTTTATTATTGTTTCTATTCTAAAATACTACAATTAAAATACTTCTCTTTGCGTAAAAATTGATACGTTAAATTGTAAAATAAAAAACGTATTTAGTTAGTTTAGCAAAGATACGCAATAATATTTTATTGCGTTTATTAGCTACAAGTTTAAAGAATTTGAAGTTTGCTAAAATACACACAATAAGAAGCTTTATACTATTGTGCTAGCTTTTAAGCTTTAAAGATATTATTTACAAAATAGCAAATACGTTATTTGTATAATTATAGATTATAACAATTTTTGTTACTTTATAATTACAAAGAAGCTTTTAATTAAGTAAATTTGCTAGATTAAGAAATTAATTGCGTTTGACTTTAATATAGAACATTGCAAAAAAAAGCTCAATTTCGCAAATATGTTGTTAAGAAGATTTAATATTATAAAATTTAATAGTAGCGAAAATAATAATAACAATTTTTTGTTTATCTTGCGAAACAAGTTTTGCAACTCGAAATATCAATTGAAATTGCAAAAAAATAAAGATGTTTTTGCTATAATTAAACTTGTAGCTTTAATAACGCAATTAAATAATATTATTATTGCAAATATCTAAGTTATAGATTTGAATAAGAAAATTCTTGAAAAACTATATAGTATTCTAGATCTTGTGTTGTCTTAATTTTTGATACAATAAATTGTAAAGTTAAAGAAGTTCTTTGCTAATTTGAAAAAATCGATAATAGTATAATTGCAAAAACTATAATAGAAGAACGCTTTTATTGTAAAGAAGCAATAACGTTAAAGATTTACAAGTAAACAAGATAAATTTTCGAAATAAAATGTCAAAAAAAAACAAATTGTTATATTAAGATTTCGCAATCTATATTTTAGAAGACGCAACAACAAAAAATAAAATTCTTTATACGCATTACAATAACTTTATATTTAAGTATTTTGTATATTAACAAATTAAAGATGCGATGCAACAAAAGTATTATTAATCTAGTATAATTAAGAAAATTAATAAATATATTTGTACTTGTTTTGATTGTTAGTATACGCGTATTTATTATTATAAATTATATAAAGAACTTAGCTTAATATTTTTTGAAAATTCGCAATTCTTCGAAACAATAACGATAAACTTTATTACAAATATATTGTTTACAAAAGATCTATATATTAGAAAGATTAATAATGCGATTTTAATATTAATTAACAAATTAATTAAGTACGCAATTTATATTGCAACTATTAAGAAACTTAATACAAAAAACTTTGTAAAACTTTTATAAAGAGAGTTTATATATTATTATAAAATAATACGTAATATTATTTTTGATAAAGATTTGCTTTTTACAAGCTATTTTTGATTAATATTGTGCTAGCATCTAGATGCAAAGCGTTAGCTTAGTATTGCATTCTATTTGCAAATTAATAATTAAATAAAAAGACAAAATTAGATTTTGAAATATTATTTGTATATTTACTATAATTATAGATAGAATAATTAATTGAAGTTGCTATCTATAATTGCGTTCGCATATAATAATAATATTTACTTAAATATTAAAAAAGCTTTTTACAAATTATTAATAGATTATATTGTAGATTTCGCAAATACGTCTATAAATAGACTCTTAACAAAAAAAATATTTTTAGCTATAAAACAAGCAAAATAATTGCGAAGTACTAGAAAATATTTAAAAGAACTATAGATAGCAATTTCGAAGCAATAAGCAAAAAGCTATAATAAGAATTACAAATTAATAAGCTTTTAAATAGACAACAAAATGCTATTGCAAAACATTAATATACATATATTGCAATTTAAGAAAAAGATTGACTATTATTAATTAAAATTCTTTATTATTTTAATTAAGAAAGATAAATAGATATATTAATTAAATCTATTTGCGAAGTACAAAGCAATTTATGTTATCTTTTATGTTTCGCTATTTGAATTTTGATATTTGCGAAATAAAGATTCAAAGTCGAAATTAATTCTTATCGAAGATAAAGAAAAATAGAACGTAAATAAAGTGCTAAATAAACAAATTAAAAATAGTATATTTAAGTACTTAATTAAATAGCTTAACGCAATCTTGTAAGAAAATACGTAAAAGTCTTTAAAGTATTTTGAAAACGCAATAAATAAAATTTAAGAGTTTAAGAGAAAACAAAAGAAACATAGCGTAATTGCGAAAATATTAAAGAAAAAAAAACAAAAGAAACAAGTAGCTAGCAAATTAAGAAAGTAAAAAGAATTACGCAAAAACAAGTAAAGCAAAGAATTAAATTAAAGTTTAAAGATTATATTTTTAAAAATTACAAAAACTTCTATAGTAACGCAAAGATCTAGAAACAAATCTAGATATATAGAAATATATATATTTATACAAGCTAGTCTTCGCTATCTTAAAAATAGCAAACAAAACGCGCTTCAATTGTAGTTAATACAAACAAACCAATTATTGTTACAAGCAAAACTAATATATATTAGCTTTATATGCTATAAACTTTGCAATACAACTTATTATAGCAAAACAATTTATAGATTTTAGCATAAAAATTCTTATTAAAAAGCAAACAACTAGAATTAAGAATTACAATATAATAACAAGCAATTTAGAAAAAGTAAAAAAGATTGCTAGCAACAACAATTGCAATTGTGCGAATTAGTTTAATATCTTTTTTGAAGTTTGTGCGTTGTACTTATTACGTTATATACAATAGTCTATTTTTAATTGAAAAGTATTAATAACAATAAAGAAAACTATTACAATAACAACGACAAAACAAATGCATAAAGCAAGAAGAAACGCAACAGCAATAATAGAATTTAATTTACAAAGATGCTTTGTTGCAAAGCAACAAAGATACTTAATAACGCAATTTGCTATTAAAAGATACATAACAAAGAGATTTTGCTTAAGAATAGATACACAACGATAATATTAAATAGCTATTATATATTGTTAATTTTATTTCTATTTTTTTTGATTTGCAAATGCGTTCTATATCGCGATTAAAAAGCAAATCGAAAAGAACAAAAAATGTAGACAAAATTATAACAAACAAAAGAGAAATTAAGAAAGCAAAGAAAATCGAAGTTAAAGCAAGAAAGACAAAAATCGAAATAAAAGTAACAAAAAAAAGTATAGAAGTAGACGCGAAAGCAAACGCAACAATAGTAGCAATAATAGCGACAACAACAATAGATAGAAAACGTTTATTAAAGTTGTACAAACAATTTGTTTGTACGCACGTTAGTCTTGCTTTTAAAATAGTATTAATATTATTAAGTTGTTTACTATTGTTTAATAACTTGTAAAAATGCTAGTAATACTTTATATAATAAAAAGTTAACTAAACTTTTAAATTAATTTTGCGATTATTTTTGTTGCAATTAGAATTAAAACAAAGTTGTTCTTGTATAGTATACAAACAATCTTAATGCTTATATATTAATTGTAGTAAGCAAATAGAATATTAAAAAATAAATATTTACAATTGTGTTTGCGAAATCGCGATATTTGTTTACGAAATAAATAAAAATTATTATTATTATTGCGAGACAAGCTTAAAGATTGCAATATTAATTGCGTTAATTTAAATTAAGTATTGCAATAATTAAGTATCTTTATAGTTTACAAATAGATATAGAAATAAAAATAGTTATATTTACAAGATTGTTTTGCAAAGTAATATAAGAAGCAAGAAAACAAAATAATAATAATAATATTTGTTAAAAGCAATTCTATTAAGAAAATAAATCTACAATTATTAAAATAGACGAAAATAATAATTGTAAATATATTATTGCAAATATTTATTACTATTTTACTATTTATAAGATGCAAGAAATTACTTTAAATATTTGTTTTTATTTTATTACTATTAAGAGTAATTGCGAAGTAGAATTTTGCGTATCTACAAAATTGTATACTAATTTTGTAAATATATTGTTATAAATATCTATTGCTTTCTTATTATTTATAAAATATAAAAAGTTATTTTAAATATTTGTTTCTATTTATTGTTGTTAAGAGACAAGTAATTGCGAAGTAAAACTTCGTGCATCTATATTGCGATATACGTAGCTTTGTAAATATTGCTACGATAGCAATATAAAGATTATATTGTAGCTAAAACTAATAATATAAATCTTAGAGATTAAAATTCTAAGAGAGAATATAATTGTAAAGCGTGTCTTGCAATACTAAGTTTGCTTCGCAATAGCATATTTAGCGTATATTAGTGCGTGTTTAACAAAGAGTCGCACGAACTAAATTCAAGCAAGATTAATATTAAATTAACAAATACTATTTGCGCATCGTTTTCTCTTAATAGCAAGCGAGAAAGCGTCTTATAGAAAGAGCGAGATTTTTCTTGTACTTACGTTTCTTAGCAATTAGTTTTATTACAAATGCTACTATTACTATTATACGTACTATTTAACTTAATTCGCTTGATTACGTAACTCTATTCAAAGAAATAGTAGCTACTTTACAAATTGTATTTGTAGATACTATATATGCGCTAATTATATATATCGTATTAATAATTGTTTACGTCTTGTCAATACTTGTTGATCAAAAAATGTTAAAGATTGCAAAATTGCTCTACTATAGAATATTACGAGTTGCGAGATTGTTTTACTATAAAATATTACAAACTACAAGATTGCTCTATTGTAAAATATTCGAATGCAAGTTAAAGTTGTATTTACGTAATTTTGATTTTAGAAATAGTTTTAAAAGAAACGATAATTTTGTTTGATTTGTCGACAAGTTTTTTTTCTAGTATTTGATTTTTTGAGAGATTGTAATATATATATGTTATTTGATTAGTTTTAACGTAGAGAAACTATAAATAAGAGCTAAATTAAAATATTTAGCAATAAATTTTTTTCTTTTAACAATTGTTCGACGCAAAAAATTGTTAGATAATATATAGTTAGAGATTACAAAATTTTAGTTTGTCAAATTAAGAATAACAATAAAGATTGTAGCAAAACTTTATTGTTAATACAATTCTAAAATATAATCTCGAGATTTCGAACTTAATTGTAGATTGTTTTTTTTCTAATATATTATTTTACTTTATAAGTATTAATGTCAACGATTAATTATTAACGCGTCGACAATAAATACAAATCGAAATAATCTATTTAGCAAAACTCTTTATAGTATTGTTAATTTACGTAATATCTAATAGATTATCTCAAACTAAATAAAACAAAAGAGCAAAAAAAAAAATTAATAAAGAGAAATTTTAGCAATTCTAAACAAAACGAAAGACAAAATCGAGATTGTTAATACTATTGTTAACAAAATTTTTGATATTATTAGACAAAACAAGTTATAACAAGTAAAGTCGAAGTAAATATGTAAAAAAAATGTAATAAAAGTAATTTAAACAAAAAATATAAAGATTATTAAAATTATTTACGCAAAACTTTGTAATAGAAAGACGAAAAAAATTAACAAAATTCGCGTTAGTTAAGAAATAAATTTTGACAATTTTCGACTAAACAATAGTTTCGAATATTAAATTAGATAAATAGTTTTAACAACAACGCAATTTTTTTTGTCGAAATTTATTTGTTTTTTGCTCAAAACGTTATAGCTTGTTTGCGAAAAAAAAAAAAGTAAGATTTTACGCGAGATATTTTGTTGTTTAATTAACAATTTGTTGCGCAATTTATGTTGTTAAAGCAAGAGATTAAGTTTCGCGATACTTTAGTATTTTTCGCAGATAAACTAAGAGTATTCGAGATAATTTAAAAAGATTTAGCAATTATTAACTCTTCGAAAATGTTAGTAATTTTAGAAAAAAGAGTAAGATATAAGTTATTACAATTATTAAAAGCAACAATTGTAGCAACAATAAACAACAATAAAAAAACGAGTAACAATAGTATGTCTAACAATGTATTTGTTGAGCTATTTATTTTTACTAAATATTCGAGAACGAAAAAAATCGAAGAGATAAAAGATTGCAAATATTATTCTATAAATATCGATTTTCTAAAACAAATCAATTGTAAATCAAGAAATAAGATCGAAATATATATCGAAAATAAATATTTTTTTACGATTTATTTGATTATAAAATTAACGTCGACAAAGAATTTCTTAAACTTGTGTTATATTTATATCTGCAAAATTGCTAAGTATATTGAACTAAAGTTTAACAATATTAGATACAAGATTATTTTAAAGAAATTAAAAACTTGCTAACTTAAACAACTAATTTTTGAACATTTAAAAATTAACAATAAAATTTCTTTTTAATAACAAAAACAAAATCGATTATCTATTTTAGAAAATTAGCTTGGAGTCTTTATATATATATATATTAAATATTTTCTTCTTGAACAATTAATTATTGATATATATTAAATTGTAATTAATAAGATCTGCGACAATAGAATCTAATTAAAATAATTAATAGAAAGCAATATTATTGTAAAAAATATATTTAATTAATTTTGAAATAAAATATATTTCGAGAAGCGAATTGAGACAAAAATTAATAAGTTTATAGTCGAGAAATTTGCAATATATTGACACTATTAACGAAAACAAAATAGTAAACTTAACTATAAATAATTGCAAACAATATTTTACTTTTTAAGTTAACAAGTTATCTACATAAATTTAAAATATTAAATATTATATATTTGTTTTTGATTCGATCGCAATTCTTGTTTAATATTGTATTTTTATTATATTAAATTTGTTGTCGAAAAAAATAATACAAACTTTTATTATATTGATATATGTATATCTAGATACTTAAAAAACAAATACGAAAGCGCAATTATTTAAAATTTAATTTTATTAAACAACAAGAGTAAGCAAATTTGCACAAAGATTGTATCGAATTTTTACTAAATAATTGAGAAATAGTAGAAGAATATTGTTACATATAAAAACAAGCTTAAGAATGTAGATATTGCGTTTATTTATAATTTAGAAAAACTATAAAAGTTAAAAGATACGCAAAAATACAACAATTTTATAAAGATATTTTTGAAGAGAAAGAATGTATGTATTATTAGATTTAAGATTTTATACAAATTAATATCGAATAGTATTTGCGTTTTTTAACAAACAATTCTTCTATAATATATTGACGTGCAAAAAAACAAAAAAACTTTGAACAATATTAAGTCTAATTAATAGAGCAATTTTGTTGTTGCGTACGCAATTTAGATTGCATTTAAACTTGTATTATTAAATTAATTATATTAATATGTTGTTTTACTATAAAAGTTTCTTGTATTAATTTAATTATATATCGATTTTGTTATAAATTAGACACTTGTTTGTCGAATATTTTAAAATAATTTTATTGCGTAGACGCAAGCAAATCGACTTTTAGAGATAGATTGAATAAAAACGACGCAAATAATAGTATTGTATCGAATAGAGTTTTTGCAAAAGTTCAAAATTGTTTTCGAAAAAATAAAAAACGCAGAAATTGCTTACTATAGCAACAATAAATATTTTGTAAACTAGAAAAGAAAAATAATCGAACGCAAAGTTGTTTAATAGAAATAGATTAACAATAGCAATAAAGTTTAACGCGTATAATTGATTAAGCAATAACAAGACTTATCGATCGAATAATAACAATTATATATTTATTTCTTTTATTTTAATTATATAACTTAAATGTCTTTAATATATCTAAAATTGAAACTTAATACAAGAGTAGCGTTAATTGCTACTTAATTTTATAAAAATTGCATAATTACTAGTTGCATTTTACGTATATCGAAAAAGAGAGACTCGAAATCTATTATTAGTACTTATTGTTAACAATTATCTATTTGAACTAAAATAAAGATTAGACTAATCGTTTGATTCTAATAGTTGAAACCAAATTGCATAAATTATGAAAATACTAACTATATTAGGTTAAAACTTAACCTAATTAGATATAACTTTCGGGTCGAGTTATAGATTTTGGGGAAAAACTAATTCGAACGATTAGTCTAATAAAGATGCGACAAAGTCGACAAAACAAAATTGCGCAAACGCGATTTTGCTTTTTTCAATTATTTTTTCTTGCTCTCTAAATTGAATAGATTGTTGTCGAAATTAATTTTCGTCTTATTATATTTCGTATTTGAATCGAATTCTCTTTTGTTATTTTTATCTATATTGTCTATTGATTCAAATTTTTTATTTAGATCTTTCTTATTATAGTTGTTAGTTTCTCTCTTATTTATTTTGTTTTTAGTTAATTGAGCAACAATTTTTTTCTATTTCTTTTTTATTTTAATCTAAGTTTCGATCGATTGTAAATTGTTCAATTTGCGAACAAAAATATCGCGAAATCGAATTTTAGAAATAGAAGAAAAGATTTTCTCGACAATATTAATAAAACAAATAATCTAATTGTTTGTTTTTGGCTTTTCTCTTTTAGATTTAAAGATAATAATCGAATTATTTTGCTCAAATATATTGTTGTTTAATTGCGTAATTTCTTTTGTAGAATTGCTAAAATAATTGATCAACAATTGAACAATAGTTTTAAATACTTTTTTTTAAAGCAGTTTATTCTTGTTAGTTACTTAATTTTTATACAAGAGACAAATATAATATAGATTTTTGTTATATTTTTTCTTTCTTATTAGACAATAAATGTCTTCAACTTAGTTGTAGTAATATTTTGTTTAATTTTAATAAATAATACAATTTTTGCAATTTTTTTTGTCTACGTAATAGAAGTTTTTCGAGATATAATTAAGCAATACGTGCGTTGCTTTCGAAAAGTCGTTGCTATTAAAGTTAACAAATTTTTTTTTTTTTGCGTGCTAATATCGAACAATTTAAGCGCAACGCTTATAAAATAGTTATCGAGACAAACTTTAATTCAAAATATAACGCGCGATTTTTAATTTTCGAGAGTATTAACTTTTGATTTTATAACAAACTAATATTTTTTGAATATTTTATACTTGCGTTTCGATATAGTTTTTGACTTTTTATACAAATTTAATTTCTTAATATTAAATATACAATAGATCTCAATATATTACAATTTCTCTAATTTAGAAAATTTACGATTTTTTTCGATACTAATATTGCGCTTGTTTCTCTTAATTTTTTTCGAAAAAATATTTGATTTTTTTTCGATTTTAACGCGTTTTTTTTTTGCGTTAAATAATTTTTTAAACAATTAATTTTTCTCGACTACTTCTTTTTTTTGCAATAGATTAGCGTATAAGTTTGTATATTCTCGACTCAATTTACACAAGTTTTATTTTTATATTAATATTATTATTCTTTATCAAAATCTTGTTATCTACAATTTTTTTTTCTTTATTTATTTTATTGTTAATATTTATATATTTAGTTTTATTCTTAATTATATTATTTTAATTAATATATAAGTTTTTGCTAGACAAGTTTATAATAGTAGTATTTAATCTCTTAATTAACAATATTGTCGAAAGTAATAAAGATATTGTTATTTACGCTAATATTGTTTGCTATTCTTGCGCTAGAGATAGCAAACTTAAAAATTAAGAGCAAAAAACAAAAACAAAAACAAAAGAAGCAATTAAATAGATAAAAAGAGAGATTGTGTTCAATTGTTGTTTATTGTTACGAGCTTACTAAAGCTATACTAGTGGTTTAGGTTCTACGTCTTTGGGGCGAATCTATTATTATGTTCGACATGCTCGAGAAGCGAACATTCTAAGCATGATGTTCGCTATGTTCGACGAACGAACAAGACGAAAAACTTGTATTTTCTTAATATATAGAAACTAGAATACGACTCTCTTATAAATTGTGTTCAACTTATTTATCAAGTTATTCTTTATCATAGATACAAAGCTACAAATTTTTGTTATCAAATGATTGCTTGCATTGCTTGAAGACGTCTACAAATCTCTTTAAAAGTATTAATTTACTTTAATACTTTAGTCGCCTAGATAGTAGCGTAACACTTTAAACACTCTAAGAATGTCTATATTAGATCAATGCGTCTCTATCTCGAACACTAGCTCATTAGTATTACGTCGATCATCGATCATAAAAGACGACAAAATTAGAATTAATAAACTTAATATCTATTATAAAGATCGAATCAATCTAAAGAACTAGCTTATGCAAATAAATATTTATTTTATCTTTTATTTTGTTTTAGCGAACTAAAAGACGATTTTCGCATCGACATTTTTTAGAAAAAGAGCTTAACATTGACTCAAGTTAAATTTACGAAAATATTTGAAAAATTATGACGAAAATTCTTGTACAATGTTCACAAACTTCAATAATTTCAAAAAAGAGCTTCGAAAAATCTTTGAAACATTTAACGAAAAACAAATTGCGAAAAAAGTAGTTTAGCATCTAATTTAACGAATCTTTGCAATAAGCTACGTAGCTAGATTCTAAAAATATGTCAATTTAATCGAATGAAACGATGTCGCATTTATAACAATGTTTCGACGAAATTTTAAGAACAATTTAAAGAACGAAATTATGCGTAATGAGAGAATTTTTAACGATATATTTAATCTCATTGAAGTAGTTATTAATTTTGACGACAAGTTGTATAAAAAAACTATGAAAAAAAGATACAATTAATCTTAAGAAAGAGCAAAAATCTTCTTTGAATTAGCAATCGAATATTAATAGAAAAAATTTTGATCTAATTAGAAGTACAATAATTTTAACTATTGTAAGTTTGCATCTATAAAACTAGATTCTACTTAGCAACGTAAAAAAAAAAATTTTAGAGAAAAGCAAAATAACAAATCTTAAAAAACGTGCTATTTATGTGGCAAACTAGATCACTTCGCAAAAGATTATTAATTATAAAACTTGATAAATCGCTAGCAAATCAATGCTATGTTAAGAGAAATACTTAATAGCTAAAACGACATTAGAGAGCAAACTAACACAAAGACGAACACTTCCAAAACTAGATCAAACGACGACTATTATTTGATAAAAAACCTAAATTAATTATAGAAAGTTCTAGATAAAACATTATTAAGCAAGGCACTCACATCTACGCAAGAAGTTAATTAAATATTTAATGAAACTATAAAAGCAAAACGATCAAAAACGTTATATTCTTATTTAGTAACAAACTTAGACGACGAATATAATTAAAAGAACTTTCACGAATGTCTAAACAACATCACGAAACACTTTAAGACTTTAGCTAATTCATCGAAGAAACAATAAATAAACTAAATCATAAATAAATGCGAGAAAGCGCTAAAAAGCGACGCCACTATAAAAAGAAATATTCTTGATGAAATTAAACAACAATTGAGCAATGTTAATCTATTTAAATAAACAATAAAGAAAGCGAAAAAACATGCGACACTTAGTTAAACAAAATGCTATAACGACTTATGCTAAACTTATCTAGAAGACAAAGAAGAAGTCAACTAATTCTTTAAAAAGTTAAAGTTATTAATTTAGCATAGGAAAGAAGCTTAGCGCAAACAAGCGTTCGAAGCAAAAATCGCAACACAAAAACAAGAAAAAGTTCAAATTTTTTAGTAAAGAGCATATTAAAGAAATGCAATATGTTAGCTTAACAATAGCAATTAAACTTAACAATATACGTACAATATTTTATCACATTAATTAAGATTAATGATCGTCAACTTATCGCAATGATCGATTTTGATGCAATAAATAATTTTATGATCAAAGCTTTTGTTAAGAGAAAAGAATATTCTACTTAAAAGAAGTCTAACGCATACAATTTAATAATTGTAGATGAAAACTCATTACTTGACGAGAATAAAAAAGTAGAGAAAGAAACGAAATTACTATCAATAGCTATTTAGCAATATCACAAAAAACTAATCTTTAATATCATAAGAATAGTTACTTATAATATTGTTCTAGAAATGCCTTAATTAAAGCAACACAATCTAGAAGTTAATTAAAATATATAAGTACTTAGATTTGTGCGATGTAATTACGTAATTTACATCTAATTTACGTATTAATAACGTTCAATAATAGATAAAAAATTAAATCGAAAATCGATCGCAAGTAGCGAGCTTGCATTCTTGCAAAAAAATGATTTAATAAAGTTTGACTCAATAAACATTAACAAAGATTAGTTGAATCACAAAGTTAAAATAAGTGAAAAAAATTACAAATCTTTTAGAAATCTTGAACTATTTAATATAACGAAGAAATTGCTAAAGTACGTACTACGAATATATAACAATTGAAAGCATTTATTTTAAAAAAAAAAACAACAAAGATTCTTCCTAAACATTAATTGTAAAATTATGAAATTAAACTTGAACTAAGCAAGCAACTCACATTTGAATTTATATATATTTTATTCAAGAAAAAGCTCGAAGTACTTCGCGAATACCTAGCAAAAAACGAAAAAAAAAAATTTATTAAAAAATTCTAATTATAAGCAAGATACTTAATTCTCTTTGTATTAAAAAAGAATAAAATTCTTCGCTTATGTGTCAATTACTAGAAGCTAAACAATATTACGATTAAGAATTAATATTTACTATCTAATATTAGCGAACTTTAGAATTGACTATTTGAAGCAAAGTACTTTATTAAACTAAACTTACGAGAAACGTACAACTAAATTAGAATAAAAACAAAAAAAGAGTAAAAAACAACTTTTTGTATACAATATAAATTATATAAATATACGATAATGTCGTTCGAGTTTACGAACGCCTTAACAACGTATTAAGAAATGATCAATGATATACTACGACAATATTTGAATTAATTTGTCATAATATACTTGAACGACATCATAATTTATTCGAAAATCTTAAAAGAGCATATTAATTATATTTTCAAAATAGTAGAATGTTTAAACATAAAAAACTTACATTTTAAATTAAAGAAATGCGAATTTTATCAAAAGAAAGTTAATTTTTTCGAATTTGTCGTTAAACGATACGAAGTACGCATGAATCTTAAGAAGCTACGAGCAATTAAAAAATAAAAATCATTAACGAATATTAAAAAAATATAATTCTTTTTAGATTTCATAAATTACAACAAGAAATTTATTAAAAACTATTTAGTAAATGCGATACTATTAACGAATTTTACGAAAAAGAATACGTCATAATTATAAAAACTTATAGAAGAGAAATTATTCTAAAATCTTAAACTAAAATGCTTGAAAAAATTAATATTAAAGATGTACGATTCGCAATTGTTAAGTAAGATTAAAATTAACGCATTAAATCTAGTTATCGATGCATGCTTTAATTAAAGACATGAAGACATGTAACATCTAATAACATATCTTTCGAAAAAACTCTTATTAATTAAATAGAACTATGATGTTCACAATAAGAAACTACTCGCTATAATAGTCTTCTTAAAATCATGAAAAATATATACGAAAAAATTATTCGAACTTACGATTCTTATAGATCACAAAAATCTTGTGCACTTTATTACTATTAAGTAGCTTAACAAAAAACAAATGCGATAATTAAAGAAACTTAAACAATATAAGTTTAAAATATAATATATTTTAGACAAAAATAATGACAAAGTAGACGCACTTAACAAAAGAAATAATTATATAGAAACGAAGAAATCGTTTAATTACAACATATTTAAAATTAATAAAAACGAATCATTATTAGCAAACAAATACGAGCTAAATGTTACACTACAAATACTTTAAGACAATACAAAAGAATTTTTAATAAAGAAAGAAAAACTTCAAATATTTATTAACAAAATTAACGAATATATAAAAAAGCATTATGACGAATCATTGCAAAGACATTTAAGAATGACAAAAATTCTTTAACTTTTACGTTAGCATTGTTAGTTTTCACAAATAAGATAAGTTGTCAAAACATACATTAAACGATGTTTTAACTATTAGCAAAACAAACATAGTACGCATGCGAATTATAACGAAATCTAATATTAAGAATTATTTAAATTGTTATAAGATAAAGTTACGATAAACTTTATTATTAAGTTGTTAAAGTTGACGAATTTAACAATTGAAAACAAATATAATTCGATACTAATAATGATTAATAAGTTTATCAAGTATTTATATATTATTGCATGCAAAGAGAAGTTTATCGCAAAACAATTAAAATACATTATATTAAATCGACTTATACAATATCACGATATATTTAAGGAATTAACTAGTAATAGAGACAAGCTCTTTACGTCTAACTATTAAAAGATGCTTCTCTTAATGTTAGATACAAGACTTTGAATGTCTATTGTTTATCATTTAATTACGAATAATTAAATAGAAAAAACGAATTAAAGTTTTGAGCAATATTTAAGACATTACATCAACAATACTTACAATAATTAAGTATCATTTTTATTTATAACACAACTAGCACTTAATGCAAAGATTTCGAATATTACTAAAATAACTTTATTCTTCGTCAATTATAGCAAGAAATTAAATCTTTTCGAAGAAGAACGCACGCATTTGTTTGCGCAATTAATTATCGAAAAGATAACGACATTAAAAAAGATATACGACAACATCTTAAAAATGCAAAAAAGATCAATTAAGTATTAAAATAAAAAACGAAAAACGACATCTCAATTAAAAGAGAGAGATAAAATATATCTTTTTACAAAAAATCTTAAAACAAAAAAGCTAAGCAAGAAATTAAATCATGTTAAAGTCGAATCGTTTCTCGTTAAGAAGATTAAGAAATTAATTAATTACGAACTCGACTTATCTAAAAACGTTAAAATATTTCTAGTATTTTATATCTTATTGTTGAAGCTAGCAAACTTAATCACGTCTTTATAGAACACATTTTATTTTTATTCACAAAAAGAGAATCAATTCGAAATTGAGAAAATTCTACGACAAGAAAATCAAAAGTATTTTATTAAATAAAAAGAATATTTTATTTCGAAAAACACTTAAGAATCAAAGAAGAATCTTAATTGTTGCTAGAATCTTCTAAAGAAGTTTTATTAAAACAAGGCATAGAAATAGCATCTTAATTCTAATTAGTTAAAAATTAGAATAATTCGAACGATACGTCAAATAGTAACTCAAGAGTCTTTGTAATAAACTTAACAAAATGTGCTTCATTTATCTTTAAGTTGTCAATGTTCTTTCATTTTGTTACGATCATTTTTTTCTTCTTATTCTCTAGAAAATCTAGTTGTTTTTTTAGTCGACTTAGCTTTGCACGCGCATCGCGCACTTCTTTCTTTAAGCGCATTCGTTTCTTATGAATTCGTTTAATCGATGTAGAGAAAATTGCCAAATTACAATCACGATTAGATCGCACACACTTTATACACTTTTTAGAATCATTACTCAAGCGATAGATTTTACTAGACATCGTATAGTTACGACAAGAACGCATCGCTAAAAATATCGAATTTAAAGCGTCAAAAAGATTTTTTTTTCAAAAGAAAGAATTTCTAGTATTAATTTTTCTTGAAGACATGATAAAAAGACATTAGATTTTGAAACAAAAACTCTAAAGAAAAGAGATAGTGTTACGAGCTTATTAAAGCTATATTAATGATTTAAGTTCTACGTCTTTGAGGCAAACTTGTTATCATGTTCGACATGTTTAAGAAACGAGCATTTTAAACATGATGTTCGCTATGTTCGACGAACGAACAAAGCGAAAAATTCGTATTTTCTTAGTATATAGAAACTAGAACACGACTCTTTTATGAATCGTGTTTAATTTATTTATCAAGTTATTCTTTATTATAGATACAAAGTTGCAAATCTTTATTATTAAATGATTGCTTACATTGTCTAAAGACGTCTACAAATCTCTCTAAAAGTATTAATCTATTCTAATACTCTAGTTGTCGATAGATAGTAGCGTAACATTTATAAAATAAATTAATCTACAACTAAGTTTTAAATGTTCGAAAATCGTATTAATAGAAATTAAGTATTGCTTTATCTATTTAATAAATAAACTAATATTAATGCGTTTATAAATCTTGCTCTATATTTTTGTTACAATATATAAGAGTAAAAAGATAAACAATTTGATATATTTAATTATAATTTAAATTTATAGCAAATTAAACTAAAAAAAAAAACAATTCTAGTAAATTAAGTTTTATTCGATATTTGTGTTGCGTAAAATTAAAGAGTTGTCTATAAATACTTAGTCAAATTTGATTTTCTAATAATTTTAATTTAATTTTAAATGATATTTTTTTTAGTATTAGATAAAAATAGCATTAAATAGATTAAAATATTCGAGTTCGTTTTCTTTCTTAATTGTGCGAAAATATATTAATATCTATCTATTTAGTCTTATTTGCTATAGCTTATTATTATATAAGTACGATAATTTACAATACAATCAAACTTAATATATTATATAATTTTTTTCTTGTTGCGCATTATCGAACGTCGAAAGAAAGAAAGAAGTTTTTTAGATTAATTGTTTTAGCAATTGTTAATAATAGCGTTGCAATTAAATTTAATATATTTGACAAAATTGTTGTTAAACAATTTATTATTATAAATTAACTATTTTTTTTAAGAATAATTTTTGCAAATTAATTTTGTTTTTTTCTCGCAATATTTTTCGATTATTTTAATTGTTTTTACGTTATATTGAACGCAAATTAAACAAATCGCAATTTATATAAATTATCTTAGCTTTAATCTTCGATTAATTTTGCTAAAATTAACAATACAATTAGTAATTTAATAAGCGCTTAAATTCTATACAATTTAACTTTATTGCTAATATAAATTTCTAAAAACAATAAAATATATATTTTTCTAACGCGCTAATTTTACGACGCAATCGAATTTTCGAAAAGACAATTTTGCGTTGCGTATATTTGTCTATAATATATATTAATTATTATAATTCTTATATATATTCTTAATTGTATTAATTTTTGTTTGTTTTATATTTATTAATTGTCTAAATATAGATTCGAATTAAAATTTTTATTTGCGAAAATTAAGTTATTATATTTGTTGTTTAAATATAAATTTAAATTAAGATTTTTATTTGCAAAAATTAAGTTGCTATATTTGTTGTTTAAATATAAATTCGAATTAAGATTTTTATTTGCAAAAATTAAGTTGCTATATTTGTTGTCTAAACACAAATAAATTTCTAAACAATTAAAATTGCAATTTGTTTTTATATTTTTTTTGTCTATCGATAAAATCTATTAATTTTTTCTTAATTTGCAAAATATATTAATATTGAACATCTATAATTAATTTTACTTCGAATATATATATTATAAACAATTTTTTTTTTTTTAATATTTTTTGTTTTGTTTTTTGTTGTTTATATATATAGATAAATTAGAGCGTAAATGCGTTCTATAAAATAATTTTGTAAACTTTAAACAAGTAGAAAGATCAAGCGTTTATAAATTGTTCGAACTAAATTTTCAAAATTTCTGGTGTATTTTGTTGCGTTCGAATTGAATTTTTAAGATCTCTAATATAATTTGCTATATTCGAATTAAATTTTTAAAATTTCTGAAATAGTTTGTTGCGTTCGAATTGAATTTTTAAGATTTCTAAAATAATCTATTGTGTTCGAATTGAATTTTTAAGATTTCTAAAATAATTTGCTACGTTCGAATTGAATTTTTCAAATTTCTAACAAAGAAGACAAAATAGAAATTGAGAACAATAAAATTTGTTTTGTTTTGCTAACTTATTCGATTGAAATAAATTAAAAGAAAAGTGCTACTTAAGCAAATTTCGAATATTAATAGCAATCGACAATATTAATAGATTAACAAATTATTAAATAAAGCTTAAAAAAGAATAGCAAATGCAAAGCTAATAATAAATAATATATTCTTGAACTCAAAAACAATTAATCGCGAACTCTCGAACGCGCTTAAGAGATACTAGATAAAGTTAATATTCGCGTTTTGCTATCGAGATATATTAATAATATTTTATATTAACAATATTGTAATTAAAAATATAATATACAAATTAATTGCAAAAAATAATCGAGTTGCATATTGTATATATATTGTCTTTTCAATATAAAGTATTTTAATATTGTCTATTTTAAACTATCGAGAAAGTCGCAAAAGCAATTATACAAATCGAGATATATTTATTTATAAATGTACTAGTTTAATAATAACTAATTGTAAATATATATTAGCTATCGAAAAAACAAAAAGAATCTAAAAAAGAGTTATATTTTTTTTTACAATAGACAACAAATTATCGCTATTTCTACGTTACTAAGAAGAAAAATAAAGAGCAAACAACAATACAAAACAAAAAAAGGTACAAAAATTCTCAAATATTTAACGCGAACTTAGATCTTGTCTTACTTCTTTTTATAAACAATATATAGAATTGCGTTATATTTATTAGTATTAACTTTTGCTCAATTAACATATTAATAGCTTATTAACTATAAAGTAATAAAATAATTTGCAACTAAAAAGCGCAAATTGTTTGCAATTGTTGTCGACAATTCGAAATTATATATAATTGCGCAAATTTCTTTTTCGATATAGCGCAACGTTATATAAGATTTGCTTTCTCGATTTTAATACTTTTAGTAATTTTATATTTGTTGTCTAAAATAGAAATTCGAAACTTCGAGTATTATTAACTTAAATCGAAGATTACAAATAATACAAGAGTTAATAGTTTAAGTTGAAAAATATATATTATAATATGCAACTTTTGTTTGCGATAAAAGACGTCGATACTTAACAACAATTGTTTAATCAAAACAAATTTAAAAATAGACAAAAATTTGTCGCGCTACAATAAAAATATAAATTGTATATTAAAATTTAGTTTTCAAAATAAAAGAATTAAAAACAAATATTTTATAAAGATTTAACAATATTTTTACGCAATAATATAGCAATTTTTTTAGTTGCAATATTGTTATGCAACGTTGCTCGAGTTTTATATAATATCTTCGAAATATCGAATCAAACAAATTGTATTTGCAATAAATTTTGTATCTAAGAGTAAATTTGACAACTAAAATATATTAATAGATTTAATTTTTAGCTTTATATTTTGCAATTAATATTTGTATTTAACAAAGTTAAATAATACTATTTTGCTATTTTTGATATTTTTAATTAACAAAGACTTTCGACGACAAGTTAATAATAAAATAGAGTATTAAAAGTCGCAAAACAAAATATAAAAAAAAACAAAAAACTAATTTGATTACTTAATTTAAATATTTAACAAAAAGATTATATTTAACAAAAAAGAAAGTAAATTTAATAACAATTGCTATACAACAATCTAAATACAAAATCGAAAATATTAAAGTTTAATCTAATTTCTTGCATCAATAACACTATAAGTATTGCTATAAATATTTGTTTGTAATTAAATAGACAAAACAATATTGCGCAAAATTAATTTAGTCTATTTTCTTTTTTTGCTATTTTGTTAATTTAGAAATAAACACAATCTTCTTTTAGCATATTTAAGAATATATAGACTCGAAGAACTTTTTGTTATATTGAAATTCGCATATTATAGTCTTTGTTTCTATCGAGTTTTTATTAACTATTAAAAAGTTAATATTAAATTTTGTTTTACTATTTCTTTTGCGAAATTTCAATTGTTAAGATTATTCTTCTAACAATATTTATTTTGTTTGCTTATTATTTTTAGAGATTTCGATTTTACTTTTAAATACTTGTCGATTTCGCAAAATTAAATTTAAAAAAATAAAAAATATTACAAATCTAATATTAAGTTATAGATTAATAGTTGTTAAGTATCTAACTTTGTTAAAATAGTATTGCAATAAATTTGCAAAACAATATAGCAAATTTCTCGATTATATCTATAAAAATTTGATTAAAAAAGAAAAATTCTCTCTTTTAATAGATTTACAAAAGTTTATTATTGTATTTTATTGTAATTAATTCTAAACAATAGATAAATTGCAATTCGAACTAAATAAATTAATAAAGAATAAAGTTTTCAAGAAATATTAGAAATTCTTAGAGACTATAGATTGAGAAACTTTGATCAATTTTGGAAAAATTAAAGCAACAATAATTAAATATATTTTTTGCTAACTAAAATTTATTGTTAGCGTTAATTGTTTTAAATATTGGAATAATTGCGACAAAAATATATTTAAAGTTTAGCTCTTAACAATATCGAAACTATATTATCTATTTTATTTCGACAAATTAAATAATTTTTAGTCAATCTTTGCTCTCTATTTTTATAATAGCAACGTTTGTCGAAAAATTGTTAATTTGCTATACTTTGTTAATCTAATTATATCTTATTGCACAATTTAATGTTATATAAAAAAGTTAACAACTAAGATTAGAAAACAAATTAGATTAATAAAGAAGTTTTTAATTATAGTTTTAATATATAATAATTTCGATTATACAAAAAGTAAAAAAGATAAAAGAGTTGATAAAATAAAGCAATTTAAATTTATTACAACAGCTCTTATATTTGAATTTTACAAATCTAACTTAATTTCGCTAAAGAAAAAAATGTAAAATTCTTAATTTTATTTGTTTTCGATTCGACTATTTGTAATAAAAATCGAGAATATCGAACTTAATATAGATATAAGTAGTAATTTATTTAATTAGTATTGTTCGACTAACAAAGCAAATTTAACTACGATATATTAAGATTATTATACAAGATTTCTTTATAAATTTAAAGTACAAAAAGCTAGAAAATCAATTTTTTTAATTGACATTTATACTATCTATTTAATTGCTAGAATTTTATCGAATCAAATATTATTCTATAAAGTCGATTTTCAAGAATAAAAGTACAACAATTAACAATATTAATATTATTAACAAATTTTATTTTACGCAAATTAGATTTGAGAGCGATAATCTATAATTCGACAATAGTATATAAATTTGCGCAAGTAATTTAAAAATTTATAAAAAAATAGAGTCGATAATTGTTTTGCAAAAATATATATTTAAAATCTTTTTTAATAGTTTTAACTAATTAATATTAATAATCGAATTGTAATATCTAAGCTTCAATATAGTGCAATTAATCTATTATATTTATTTCGATAATGCGCGTTTTAAGAATAAATTAAATCTTTAATATATAGCTAACAAATAACAGCGCAAGCGTATTGTTTAACTTAACAATTTTCAAAATATTAAGAGACTAATTTTACAAAACTATAAATCTCGCGTAGTTAACGTTATAATACATTTAACTTGCTAGAAGAAATACAATTTCAAAACTATTAATAATATTCTAATATAATTTAAATCTTATATTAAGAAATTTACTAAATTTTAAATAAAACTACTTCGATATATAAAAGATTAGTTTTACAAATTACTATTTGCGCAATTAATTTTTGCAATTTATCAATTCTTGATTAAGAGTTTCGAAACTATTAGAACTTTTGCAATTATATAAAACTATATATAATATTTCGCTATATTATTAAATACGCAAATATCGAATTTTTAAAATATATTCTTAGAAAGATTGCGATTGTTTTTCAAACAAAAACAACAAATATATCAAACTATATTTAAATATTATTGCCGTATTTTATATAATCGATATATTAGCAATATCGAAGAAACTGCAAAATGCAATATTAACTAACAATTTAGTAAATTTTTAAAATCAAAAAAATCTTAATTTTGAAATAGATTAATTGCTAAAATTACTAAACTTAAATCTAAAAATATTTTAAAAAAAATATTCGATATTTTTTTAAAATAGTAACAAACTACTTAAGAATTAAATATTTACAAATTTATATTTGTTGAAGCTTAATTTATTTGTAAAAAAATTGTTTAAAATTGTTAAATTAAATAAATATTTAAAAAAAAAATTTAGAAAATATATAGAGTATAATATTGTATCTAGCAAAAATATTATTAATTAAAAAATTTATTGATCGATATTTCAAAAATTCTATTGTAAATTTGTATATAACAAATATTGCTAAATTAAGCAAAAACAACGCTAAATACAATTGTTAATATTATACAAAACTCTTTGTTACAACAAAGAATATAAACAACAACAAAATTCTAAAAATTAAATATATAGACAACAACAACAAATTTAAATTTAAAAAGATTCTAAATTTAGACAAAAGTTCTCGATTTTTTTCAATTTTTAATATATTGTTGTTGTAGATATTTAATAATGCAAAACGCGCATTCTAGTTTTTTTCGCAATCTTTTAAATTTATATTTGTACAATTTTGTCTATCGCAATTGTTGCGCTTATTTTTACTAAAATTTGTCAAGTTGTTAAAATTGCGTTGCGTGCGTTTAACAATTAAGCTAAGTTTATAGTTGTTTAGATAGCTTAATCTTTTTTTTGTCTCTTAATTTCTTGCTTTTTTCTCGACAATAATAGATTTCTATTAATATTTTCTAAATTTTTTTTTAGCAACTCTTGTTTTCTAATTCTAAATATTCTCGAAAGTGTTTTTAAGAGATTTCTATTTTGTTTGTTTTTTAATATTTATTGATTTTTGGTTTTCGATACAATATTTCTTTTTACTTTCTAATTGACAAAACTTGTATTTAACAATTCTATACTTGTTTTTTTTTTTTTTTTTTTTTTTTTTTTTTGTTTCTTGTTACTCTTTGTTAAAGATTTGTAATCAATCTTAATTAGATAGAAGATTTATTGTTGCTCGAAAATTACAATTGTTTTGTTTATTAATTTTTTGTTTACTTTGTATTTGTTACGCAATCTTGTTGCAATTATTTTATTCGATTTAATATTTAATTGCTAATTTTGTTTTAAGATTGCGAGCATTTCGATGTTGTATTGCTTTGCATTATTTTACATATTTTCTATAATTTTTTTGAGAATCGCTTTATTAGTTATATATTTGTTTCAAATTATTAGATTTTTTAATATTTTGTTAAATATAATTAAGTTTAAATAGAATCTAAAATAAGAATTAAAAAATATTGTATAAACTTTTTGCGTTTTTTAGCTTTTTAATTGCTTTTTAAATCAAATTTTTTTCTTTAATACTTAAGTATTCTAAATATTAATTTTGTTATAAAAAACAATAAATATTTGTTTGTTCGAATTGCAACTCGAGCAATATAATTTAGACTAAATTTTGTTTTACTTTGCAAAACTTATATTACTAATTATTTTATTATTAAAGTGCAGCAATTCGATTTTTTGATAGCAATTGTTTAAAACGTTGATTAATTTCTATTTTTTTTTTTTAAGATCGCAACAACGTATAGTATCTAATTTATTTATTAACGCAATTGTATTGTTTTTATCGATATTCTATTTTGATTGCAAGATATTTTTATCGAGACTTATTATTTAATTATTAATATTGTTTTTTTTTTTAAATATTTTGTTGTTAGTATTATCTACTTCTTCGATAGTTGCGACAAGATTAATATTGATATTTTTGAAATTAATTAATATTTTAGAGATTCAAGACTCTATATACTATTATGAATATAATATTATAAAATATGCTTGCTTCTTGACGCATCGATTTGCGCGTTTAAAATACTAATATATTCGATTAATATTTTTGAGTACAAGTTATTGAATAACTTGTCTAATATATGAATTGTCTATTTCTATTCTATAGATCTCGATACAAATTAGAATTCTAAAAAATAGATATAGATACAATTTGTTCTTAAAAATGCGTTAAATACGTTTTTTGTTACTTTTGATTATTAACACTATTAAGAAAAGTATTTATTGCGTAACTTTTTTTAAATATTCAAGATTTTTTATTTATTGTCGAAAGAACTCGCAAACTTAAAGTATTAAATTGATACTATTTATATATATTATTGTTTTTAATATATCGAATGCGCTTTTTAAGATATTTAATAGAAAAAATTGAAAATTTAATATATTCTCATTAAAATTGTCTTTTTTATCTCGATAAATTGCAAGAATATCTTAGAACAATTTAATAATATTCGCAATACTATAATTTGCTTGTCAAATCTATATTGATTTTAAATTATTTTCTTAATTTTGTTGTTTAAGATAGCAAACACTTTTAATATCGAAATTTCGATCAATAGTTGTGTTCGAAGTATATTAAGATTTGTATATTTGATTTTGAACTTTTGTTATTCTTCGATTAAGTAAAGTTTGTTAATAATTAGTATATATAGTTTAAAAGAGAAAGACTTGTATTTTAATATTTTGTTGTTAAAGTATTAACTAATAGCAATTTTCGAGTTAATAAATATTAGAACAAAATTAGCTTAGCTATTTTTTTTTTGTTTTAATATTAATAATATAATTAATTGTATATAAAAGTATTCAATCTTATCTTGTTTTGCGTTTTCGAGTTGTTATTGTTATTATTTAATATTAACAATTTATATTTTGAAATACTATTCAACTTTTTACACTAATTATTTTTCAAAATTAATAACAATATAATAATTAATATAGTCTTCGAAATATTAAATATAAATAATATTATCTAAAATAACAAGCTTTTTTCAAAATTAATCTTTGCTATAACAATTAAGTTGTCGATTATTGTTTGCGTTAATCTATTAATTTGCTTTTGTTTTATTTCGAAGTTAAAACAATTTCGCACAATTGTTTTAATACGTTCTTAACTTATTTGTATTTTTTCGACGCTTTTGTTACTTTTAAATGCGTTTATTGTTTTTGCGTCAATTTATAAAGTATTTAATATGCGACAATAATAGCGATTAAGTAGATTCAAGTATTTGTAAAATTATCAATTAATCAATTGTTTAAATTGTAAAATTGTAAAAAGTTTCGAATATAAAATACAAAATCTAGTCGAGCTTAGAGATTGCGTAATAAATATTAAATTTTTCGATTTTTTTAATTATTACGACTTGAAGACGATAGTAAGAATGTATCAAATATAACACGTGTTTAATTCTAGCATTATTAGATAGAGTATAGACAAAAGTAGCAAATTAAACAACAATAATATTTACAATAATTATAATTAATATTGTATTGCGCAATAAAGTTGATTGACAATATTCTTAAATTGTAAAAAAACAATCTTAATACATTTATCGACAAAAAAGTCGATTTTTTTTCAAATTAAATTATGTTGTTCTCAAATTTGCTGCAAAAAAAATCTAAAAACTTGCTAAAATATTCTCTATATCGAATTTGAACGTATTCAGGCGTACTAAAATCTAGTCCAAACTATTGCGCATAAGCTATCGTCTAGCTTCAACTCTAGCGTCGCTCTAACTTAAGCGAGTGTTTAGGGCTCACTTTAGGGTTCAAGGTTTTTTCTGCAGCCAGGTCTGAGTACTGAGGCAAGAACACAATACTTCGTCTAAAGTATCCGCAAGTCCAGCCTAAAAGACTTCGAGTTACAACATCTCCAAGCGGTAGAGTGGCGTCAAGGCTGGTCAAAGTGCACCAGGCCATGCAACATTGCGCACTCAGATGAGTCTGCTTAGAAGATGAGTTGCTGCGCTATATGCATACCACAAGCTATCAACCAAATCCAAACCTCAGAACCCCAACAACATTAACCTGTGAGAGTGCGGAGCCCATATGCTCTCTTCGCTCCTGCACCCTCTGGCAAAGCACTAATGCCGATGCTGAGCCTTGGACGGGAACGGAAGGTCGTTTTGCTGATAGTTCCCTACGTCCCATCAGACAATCTATGCAAGGACTGTCACTCCCACATCTCTTGGCCGATGGCTTGGAGCTCCCTGTGCAGTTTTCCTTTCGAGCTCCATCTTCTGCTGAATTGTAAGTGCTACCGAACAATGTAACATTCGTACATTTGCTGACAACGTTGGCTTACGTTGATATCTTCCATCAAAGACATAGTATATGCCTCCCAAATGCGTTCTCATGCTTGAATTTCCTGCTCTATAGCTCGCATTACACCGTATGAGCGTCATATCTCTACTCTCATGAGGCCATCTCTTCAAACGTCAAGAATATTTCTCCCCAGAGTGGATCGTCTTGGTTTCAGCTTGCAGATGGTAGGGTCGGTACTGTCGGTTTCCTTGTCATGTAACGAAACGTGATGAAGTCTTATGGCGCAATGCTGGTCTAATGTTCACCGTGGCCAAGATCTGTCTATTCCGACGGTTGAAGCTGGTAAATAGCAAAGATAGGGACACCAGGATGAACAGAACGAGCCACTCAATCAAAATGTTTGAATGCTTCTAGCAAGCATGATTCAATTGCACTTCCTCTCCCTCGATAATGAGCTCCTAGCTAATCTTGTCGTAAGCCTTCACCACCAAACGAATCGTGTTTTACCGGTAGTCTTTTCATGGTTGCGGACCGACCCAAACATTCTCGATAATGTGGCGCTCCCAATCGTCGGTACTTTCGTTCTTTCTGTAAGATGCTTCGTACTTGCCGTTATTACAGAGCAGCAGTTCTTTCAAAGTCTCGGACCGTCTCCATGCACTGAATTCTAGTTATCTTGAGCCTGCCTCGTCTACCTCGCAGCTCGATTCGAATCTAGTTTTTTCACAGCAGTGAAGGCGATGAGTCCGCTCTTATCATCTGAAGCGTCCTCCCGAGAAGTGACAGTCATCCTATATCTCGGTAGACGCTCGCTGCAAGGGCTCATGTCCCAGACAATGAGAGTGACAGCTTGCGGTTCAACGACAATCTGCCTATGGCTCTGACTAGACATTGAACACCGATGCCCCATGGCGCTCATCATCAACGGAAAAGATCAGTGGCGGATCCCTGAAGCGGACGCACTCCACTGTATGTATGTCGTGGGCAAAGAAGGCGATCCTCCCATACAGTACAGAAAGGGCCTCGCAATGTGTCTTCTAGCAAAGACAGAGGATTGACGTATCGATATTATGATTCGAAATAGGTCCTTCAGTGTCGCCTGCGCAGAGTTTGAAAACCTTTGTAGCTGCTGGCTGTCGCGAAGTAAGGTCCGGTTGATCTTGGCTGAAAAGCTAATCTTGAATAAGTTGACCGCATCGCGTACCGGATGTTTTATCCGGCGACGTGAACCATAAGAAGCTTTCAAGAATGCAGAGCAACAAGACTGAAAATGGCAAGGAGCATCTTATCTCCGAGAGGCCGTGCTCCCAGCCGCGCTTGCGTAGAGACTTATTCGAGACGACCAGGATCGTACACAGATCTTGAGTCTTGACCAAGGACGGTACACAAGGAAATGAAACATAGGGGTCCGCTTGCTTGATTTGAATGTTTCTGTCGCTTGTCTCGTTCACTATGATGTGGTAAGCCAGACTGCCTATGTTGAAACCGCTATGCTACTGCTTTCGGGACTCGAAAAGGGCAGAAAAGATCTGGCAAAGAGCCAGAAAAGATACGGCAAAGATATCTATTTTCTATATACAAATATTTGGATATCGATTATCTCGAAAAGTATTTTATTGTCGTCTAATATATGCAGAAAAGATCGTCGATAAAACAAAGTTATCGATAGAATTATTAGAATTGTTTCGAAGTTAGCTAACTCTTTTCTATCTAGACAACAGAAGCAAAAAAAAAGTAAAAAAACAAATCAAAAAAGTCGAATACAATAAGAAGAGAAGAAAAGAGAGAAGTACAATAGACAATTGCTATATTAAATAGTATAGCAAACAATTAAGTATTAATCTCTTAATCTTTTTTATCTTTAATACTAGCATTTTTGTTTTGCAAAACTCTACTACTACTTTTAAAACTCAAAAAGAGTAGAAAAAATCTAACAAAGAGTTAGAAAAGATACAACAAAGATATCTATTTTTTATATATAGATATTTAAATATTAGTTATCTTGAAAAGTAGCTTATCGTCGTCTAATGCGTGCGAAAGAGATTGTCAATAAAACAAAGCTATCGACAAAATTATTAAAATTGCTTCGAAATTAACTAATTTTTTTTAAGTTTCAAAACAATATTGTTAAAATAAGAGCAATAAAAACTAGCAACTTTAATAACAACGCAAAGTTTATAAAATTAGATTAAGATTAATTTTAATATAGCAAAAATATATATTAAACTTTTAATAATCTAAAAATATAATTATAGTTTTTAATATATTAGAATTGCGTATCTTGATAATTGTATTGCGACAAAAAAAATAACTAATATAATAATTATCGTAATTTAAAGAGCGAAGCTTTTAACAAAAAATATTAATAATTCTTTTTTTATTAAAGATATTTTTGTTAATATTAAATAAAAAATTAATAGAGCAACTAGATATTATAAAAAGTATTCTTTTTAAAAAAATAATTATACAATCGATATTGTTAACAATAACAATTCTAAAAGTAATATTTTTGCAAAAAAAATCTATTTTAAAGATAAAAATATTAAGTTCGAGTCTATTTGCAAAAAATTTAATAAAAAATTTAATAAAAATTTAATTAACAAAATTTGTATCGCTTAAATTGTATATATTTTATATAAATTTATTTGCTTGTAGAAAGCTTGCAAAAGCAAGATAGAAAACAATATAAAAAGTAGTATCTAATTGTATAATAACATCAAAGATAGATAGAATATCTAGTAAAATATCTTATATAACAATTTTGTATTTACAAAGAATATTATTGTCTTAACAATGGTTAATATTATATATAACGCAAAGAAGAAATAAATTACTAAAAATTATATAATTAAAATAGTTTCTATCAATATAAATAGAGCAAAAATTACAAATATATTTTTTAATAAATTTTGTCTTAATGCAATTAAGATCTAGACAAACAATTTAATTAATAAAACTTTAAATAGTTGTAGACAAAATATTACAATTAAGATAAAGACAATAGTATTGTATATAATTTTTAAAATTATTGAATAAAGATTTCTTGTAATAGTAGCAAATTCTTATTATAGAAAAAAAGCTATATTTCGATTTAAAAATATTTTTGCATATTAGAAGTTAAAAGAATTGCAAAAATCTAAATAATAAAATATACTAATTATAAATATTTGTTAATAATAGTTTTGTATTTATTTTGTAATAATAGATTTGCAAAATCGTTTAATTTAGAGTTAATTTAAATCGACTCTATTAATATATTGTTAAAAGCAAGAATTATAACAATATTTTGCAACAAATCTATAGAGTTGTTGCAAATAGATTCTTTATTAAGATTAACAACAACAATAGTATTATTATTATAAATAATAATTTTATTATTACAAAAACAAAACAATTAAAGACAAAAAATATAAAGAATTATTTTTATTTCGTAAATATTAATATAAAGAGTTTCGCTCTTAATATAAGTAGAATAACACTTAAAAAAGATATTAATAGATATACTATTTTTATATAATATTTGATAATTGTCTATATTTTAAAAATCGAATATATTTATTTATATATAAGAGATTAAATAGAAAACAACAAATTGTAGAATCTTAATATTGTTTTATTAAAACAAAAAATAATACTATTAGACTATATCTCTTACTATAGAGACAATAATATTGTAATATTGTATTTTTTTTGCCAAAAATATATATAATATAATTAGAAAAACGCGTTTTAATACTATTATTTTAATACAAAAGAATAGAAAGTTTATTAGAATTTTTAGACTTTAATATAAAAATATTTTTGTTTTTGTTGTTGCAATAACAAAATTACAAGCTTGTTGCAATTTAGTAAAAAATAATTGTATTTTTATTATTTTATTATTTATTTCGATATCTAGAAACTTAATTTAATAATTTAATTGTTTCTTCTTTTTATTGTTTTAAAATTTTAAAAGATTGCAAAACAAATTTTACTCTTTTTAATAAAAAGAGACGTTAATAAAAGATATTAAAATAGCAAAAAAGTTGTTTAGATAATATAGAAGAATCTATTATTCGAAAAGATATATTAATATTTAATATAAGACTTTTGCAAATAAATTTAAAAAAAAAAGACAATTTGTAGCTTAAAAAGAAGAAAATTTTCTATATAGAAAACAAAATTCTACTAAAAGTCTAATAGTTATTAATTAAATATTGTTATTGTTATATATTTAAAAATATTAGCGAAATCTTTTTTAAAAAATATTGTTTTTTATTCTTATATAATTAGAATTGCAATAATATTATTAATTGTAATATATTTAAAAACTTCTTAATTGTAAAATATATTATTATTAACAAAAATATTTTTAGAGAAGAAAGAATTATAAATATATTTTTAGTTATTATTACATTTTAATACAAGATTTAACAATAAATATATATATAAATTAAATAGTAGAATAAATAATGCAATTAAACAATTTGTTTGTAACTACTTATTAACGTCAATAATAAATATATTAGAAACTTTGTTTGCAAATATATAATTAATATCTATATAAAAAATATATAAATTAATATATTTAATTTTAGTATTTTGCGTAATTATATTTAAGAGAGCAAAAACAAAATATTTATCAAAATATCTTTTTAAGTATTTGTACTATTTTTTTATTAATAAAAAGTTACTTAATAACAAATTAGACTTGTCTAAAAATATTAAGTTATATAAAAAAAATTTCGATACAAAAATTAACAAGCTAGATATATTAAAAGATAAAAAAAATAATAAGATTATTAGAAATTATATTTTATTAAAACAACAATTAGAATTATAAGTCTTCTAGCAAAATATATATATATACTTATATTTGTAATTAATATTATTGCTATATTTGTTATATTTAATTTATTAATAATAAATATTATTTATAATAGTAAATTACTTATTAAATATAAATATAGAGATATCTTTAACAAAGTTAACAACAAAATATAGTTTTCGCAAAAATATTAACAAAAATAGAAAATCAAATTGCTTTTTAGAGACTTTAACAAACTTTTATTTTATTTCGAAATATATTAATATTTAATATAAAAAATTATTTTAATCTATTTAGACAATATAAATAACAAACTCTTAATAATATAATTTAATAAAAACAAAACTTTTGTAATCTATTATATTTATTATATATTAACAATAGAGAATAATATTTTAATAAAAATTTTATTTTATTGTTAAATACAAGACAAAGCTAAAAGTAATAAAAATATAAATATCGAAAATACAAATTAAATTTAAAAGACTTTTTGTATTTAAAAAATCAAACGCGTCTATTATTGTAATAAAAAAAATTAACAATAAATTTTATAATATTTTTAATATCTAGTTTGTTATAGAAGATATTGTTCAAATAACATCGCAATATATTAGAAAATATAACAATAAAAATATTAAATTCGAATATTGTTTTAATAATATAACTTAACAATATTATTAAATTAACAAAAACTATAGAAGCAAATATATATATATTATTTATTGTTAGATTTTGTAATTAAAACTTTTAAACAACAAAAATTTCTTTAATTATTATTATCTATTTTTATACAATAATTTTTTTTGTTATTATCTTAACTTTAAGACAAAGAGCAACAATTTTATTGTTTAAAATAATATTCTACTTGTTGTCTCTTTTTTGTTCAAAAAAAAATAGCAATAAAAAATAAGAAAATTGTAATTGCAAAAATAATAATAATAATTAACAATATTGTAAAATGTTTCTAGATACTTGTTGCAAAAAAATATTAAATTTTGTATTAAAACAAATATTTAGTTGTATTTTAAAGATAAACTTTCTAATACAAGACGTGCAACAAATATTAGATAATTTCTTAACAATAATTGTGTTAACAATTTTGCTCTTACAAAATATTATAACAACAAAAAAATAACAAGTTAAAAAAATAGTATAAAAAGTAAAAAAAACAATTGCAAGACAATAATATAGAAAAAAAGATTGCAAGACAATAATATAAAAAAACAACTACAAAAAAACAATAGTATACGCAATAATTAAAAGAGTCGAATACAATAAAAAGAGAAGAAAAGAGAGAAGTGCAATAAGCAATTGTTATACTAAATAATATGATAGACGATCAAGTACTGACCCCTTAATCTCCCTTATTCCCGGCACTAGCCCCCCTGTCCTGCAGGGCTCTATTATGATGCCACTCAAGCAGGAAGTAAGCCGTCTTCGCTCTGTCGCCAGGTGTTCGTGAGATCCGTCGTATCCGAGCGCGGCAATATCTATTGGCTCGGTCTTTGTTTTGATTACGTCTCTATTTTGGAAGAAGCTTTTCGCGTGATGCGCATCCGACCTTTAGATGCGACTTGACACTTTATAAAGGCCAAGACTCAATCAGAAAGTAACATTTCTCTTGTGAGTAGCATTTCCTAGCATA
>JAABUL010001943.1_pt1 | contig 36554 bp, 44 predicted proteins | sample 5559151 | NCBI WGS metagenome assembly JAABUL01 (sample SAMN10711876, study PRJNA513368) | rock metagenome | isolation source: Antarctica rocks | place: Antarctica: Victoria Land, Pudding Butte sud | reverse complement strand
CGACGTACCGCGAAGGGCTCCTCTCGCTACTCGAGCAATCCATCAACGGGAGCTGGCCTGATCATTGGTCGACCCTGCCTTGTGGCTTCATGATCGACGTGACTTGGTGATCAGTCTCTCTCTTAGGACAGATCCTGATGCCGTGCCTTGCAGGTCTCTCATTGCGGATGAGTATTATCAGATGTCGGCAAGCTGACCCATCAGCGAGGTGTCACTAGATTTTCAGTCTGGCACCTCAATCCGAGCAGCGCCATCGGACACCAATAGTAAGCTCAACTGAACGGCATTCACACATGTCTCATGTGATCGCAGCCTCTTCAATAATCAAGAGAACGGTGGACTATTGGAAAGAATGCGAGAGCGATATGAAACCACCCTCTCGTCCGGCATGTCTGAGCGCGAAGCTGAAGAGCGTGTATGACACTTTCTCTCTTGTAGCGCTCGACTCAGCTTATAGCTTCGGCCGATGGAATTTACAACTGGGAGGCTCTTGAACTACCCAAATCGACCGCCCCATGTACGACTATGAGCGGTCGACGTCTCGGAATCATCGGCTCGAAGCTTCCGCTGATGATCACCAGATGAAATCAGTTGGTCTCTCCGGGCTGCTCTCCGCTTGCTCTTGCTATCAACCTTTCTCTTGTCTCTGCCTCTGCTTCGGGTCTCCCCTGACCTGACCCGGTGCCTCAGATCGGTGCCCGAATACTTCCTCCTGACATCTTGCGCTTCCCCGACGTCCTCCTTCTGGCAGCCCGTAACATGGATTGCTGGGTTTGCAGTTCTGTCCCGCAGCTAGAGGAGAGTACGATCCCATACAAGGAGAAGGTCATGGGTACGCCGATCTTTGGTGTTGGGTTCGCTTATCCCTTTCCACCTTCTCAGCTCAATCTGCATGTCGCCCTCAATTTAACGAAATTGTCTGGACCAAGGCCGAGCATCAGCGTGTCGGCAAGGCGGGGGAGCACTACGCGCAGATCCTTGGTTGATCTGGTACGGGAAACACTCAGCTGAATATGTCAGCCTCGGCACCTGGGTCTGGCCTCGCAAGCTTATCGAACTGGTTCTAAACATCATCCGATCCCTTCTTGACGTTGAGCCGCCAACATCATTTGTCTTCACGAAGCCGGCCGAAGACAGCGATATCCCCGACGACCTACTCAGAGAGGTGAGGATCAGCGGAAGGGGCATCATCGTGCTCTGGGCGCCGCAGGTTAGAGTGCTGCAGCATGACGCAACGGGGATGATGCTTGTAAGTTCCGTGTCTACGTGTCGTGCAAGTGCGACGACCCCGTTGCTGAAGAGGTCTCGTCAGACACACTGCGGGATCGGCTTCGCCAAGGAAAGTACTCACCTCTGGGGTGCCAATAATCACCCTTCCGTGCGGCGCGGATCAGCCTGAGCTCGCCGCGCATGTAAGCTCCGTTCGATTCTGCTGAATCTCCTTCTCATCCATCTACTAGTTTGTGCGTTCCGGCAATGCGGATTTCAGCTGTAGCAGCTAACTTCTGGTCACAATGGTCGCACATCTGGCAACGGGATCGTCATCAATTCGACGCCTGAAGCGATGCAAAAAGAGCTCAAGGAAACCTGGTTCAGGATGCGAGGTGCCGATGGAGATTGATACAGGAAGAATGCCGGGAACGATCATCAAGAAGAGCGCTGAGACTGGTCAGTCCAGAGAAAATCTGGTTGGATTCAGCCATTTCTTCACCGATAAGGAATGAGTAGAATTTGCCGAACGAGGAGCGCAAAGAGACGTTCCTATATTCATACACGCGAGAACGTTGAGGCACCTTCATTGCTCCATCGAGTCCATCGATTGTGGAGGTGTGCGTTTCAGCGTCACGATGCGGCCGAAGCCGGGGTTGTCAATGTAAGCTTCCCCGGCAGACTCTGACAACGGTCTTCACGGTCCAGCACCGGACACCAACTAGCTATCTTGGTCTGATTCGCAGGTAGCGAAGCGTTGCATGTTGTCCGATCGACCTAGCAATGGCAGCAAGAGCTGCAGCAACAGCCATTACCTCAACGCGGGTGACGTCTCTCTGAGTTACACAAATACTCGTCTTCTTTACCCATGACGTCCATTCGCAGCTCTGCCGGATACCAAGCCTCATCATCCTCGAGATCCATATACTTGATCAAATCAGCACACCACCATGTACCTTCTTCATCTTCGTCCTCTTCATCGCGCGCCATCAGGCTTCTCAATTCCAGCCACATTTCGATCACATGAGCTGCGTGTGTGTTCGGCTGTAGGATGTTTTGGAGAACGTCGTCAGCGCCCGGGAGCGGAACAAACCTAGCAACTGATTAGATTGGGCTTCGACAGAGCATTGACACTCACCCACCCCCGGTCGAAAGAAGCAGCGGCACGAACATCTTCCTGCGTAACCATGAGGGTGCGCCGAGGTTTAGGGCGATGTGTCTCCAGATTAAGAGGCTCATGGTGAATTCGAGGACGGCACCTCCATAAGGGACGATCCCGATCACGACGCCCACCCCTACGCGCTTGCGGAAAAACTGCTGATCGTCAGCGATTTGCACTGAAAGGCGGCTCGAGCACAGTCCTACTGACCGGAAGTGGAGAGATTCCATCCATGAGCCAGGCGTACCTCTTGGCGACTTTCAGATACTTGACATCGGATGGTATAAGGTTCGTGGGCGCATGTTTATGATGCTGTCGTCAATGAGATCCGCTGGCAAGTACTCACCCGAATGGACAAATGTTTGGCGAGGCCGGACATGTACTGGTGGCTTTCTTCGTGCTTGGTCTCATAGACATGAGCGAAACGCTTGAAGAATGCCTAAAGTCGCTTTAGTGGATACTGGGTCAACCCAGCAGAGAATCACATGAGTATTGCCAGATTGCAAAGCTTCGATAGCCTTATCGCGATTATGGTCGTATGTGAGATGCCTGTCTTCCGGATGGACTCGTGCACCAGATGGGTACAGCTTGACGTGTTCTTCTGGGATGTAGTCATCACCGACCTTCGTGAACGTGCCATGAACATGGCGATCAAGAGTATTACCCATGATCTCTAGAGCTCAAACTAGGACAACAGCCAAATCAGCCGCACTGTGATTCACATCCAGGACGGGATGAGCATATACGCCTCCTTTAAGGCGTTTCAGCCGATGACCGTTTGTTGAATGGGGAGCGCAGAATGGAGGGAACTTCTGATACACGGCACATCGAGTTACAAGTCGCAATCAGTAATCCCATCGGATCAGCAAGAACCCTTAAGATCTGTTGAACCATATGAGATACCGTTGATACGTGAGGTCCAGGAGGTCGTCGCTGATGTGCCTGTGGTTCGTAGCGGACTGATGTGAGGTCGTCGTTGCTGACATCTGTGGGAGGTGAAGCAGCGCCGTACGCATACATTCACCGCCGCTCAAATCTTTCCTGCCATCTTCTTCTCCTCGTATTTGAGGTAGAAATCGTCCCGTCTCTTCACTATGATCCCGATGACGGGCAGATAAGCTCCTAACACAGCCTACTGTCGATGATTTCTCCACCGAGTTGAGAGGAGAGACCATGGGATGACCGGTGCAATGAGAGTCGACAAACTCACTCGAGGGTATGTGAACGCCATACCTATACACCCGTCAGCTCCTCTTGGCGGATTAAGAGGATTTCTTACCAGTAGAGATATCCACCAGAGATGCCGAGTCCGAAACTGTTGCGGAAGATCAGTGGGTACTCATCCTAGTAAGATTCGTATGAAAGCCAACGCGATGGAGAGGTCGGTGATGAGATGCTTTCGGAGCTGAGTCACGGTCAGCCTTCGGACCCAGATCTCAGAACACCGGGACCGATGCACACCTTTCCAACGATCGGAGCGATAGGCATGACGATAGGAGATTGAGGTGTAGTGATGGAAGGGCGGAGCAGAGTAGCGTAAAGTCAGAAGCCTGAGATCAGGGCAGAGAGACTGAAAGCTCCGATCCACATTGTTAACATAGCAACAGGGAGAGGCCTAAAGAACACGCTACAAGCCTATTGGCCGACAAAGGTTATGTTGGCGCGCGTAGGATGTGGGACTAACTCCTGCACTGTTTTTTTTCTTTACGGCTCGCTAGCATCAATAGTAGCCCTCCCAACTTCGACTTACTTCTCCTCCGACATCCAGGTGCATCCTCTACCTTTTCAGCTCAAGGTCAAACGAGCTCAGGGGTAACCTGGACCCACCCAGGCCAACCAAGTAAAATCACCTGCGTGTTCTGCCTTCATCAGTGATACCGAGTCGTGACCGGCGGTACGAGGGGAAGGGTATATTCCAGGTCATGGAGGCCGACTCCTCCTCTCAGTGGCGTTTCGCTCAATGTTTTGGGGACAAGGGCGAGGTAGAGGATATCACAGAGGGTGAGTCGAGCCAGTTCCTCTTGAAACCTCCTTTGTATCGTCTAGGTCAACACCTTGGCTGTATCGCTGATTCTATCATTTGCGTCTCTAGCGGACATCATCTCGACCGTCGAATTTGATCATACAGGAGATTATCTAGCTACTGGAGACAAAGGGGGGCGCGTCGTGCTTTTCGAGCGAAATGAACAGGTCTGTAACATCATGCCGGTTGATTCTTTGGCTGAAAGATGAATAGAAACGGGGTTGCGAGTACAAGTTTTACACCGAGGTATGTCTGGTTGCATTCAAGCATATCCCTTGGCTCATTTGTGACACAGTTCCAATCACATGAACCCGAATTTGACTACCTCAAGTCGCTTGAGATTGAGGAGAAGATCAATCGGATCAAATGGTGCAAGCGGCAGAATGCGGCTCATTTCCTCTTGAGCACAAATGGTTCGCATGTTTCTTGGCTCGGAAGTCGTTCATCAGGCTGACGTTGAGATCTCAGACAAGACAATCAAGCTTTGGAAGGTGTTCGACAAGCAGATCAGAGTAGTAGCTGAAAACAATCATTCGGACGGGTTCCCAGCGGGTGGTACTGGACCTTCTCAACCACCTTTACGGTTACCTCGCATGATAACGCACGACTCCATCACCGCCGCTGTCCCCCGGAAGGTGTACGCCAATGCCCATGCCTATCACATCAATTCCATTTCAGTGAACTCGGATGGCGAGACATACGTTTCAGCCGATGATCTACGAATCAATCTATGGAATCTCAACATTTCCGACCAAAGCTTCAGTCAGCTGCCACCACCAGAATCGGGACGTCTCAGCTGATGCAGGCAGATATCGTGGACATCAAGCCCGTTAATATGGAGGAGCTAACCGAGGTCATCACCGCCGCCGAATTCCACCCCTTGCATTGCAACCTCTTCATGTACTCCAGCTCAAAAGGGACAATCAAGCTGGCGGACATGCGAGAATCGGCCCTATGTGACCAACACGCGAAGTGTAGGTCTTGCTTGCGTCTCGAAAACTGATAATCCGCGCAGTGTTTGAGGAAGAGGAAGATCCCACCCAAAAGTCCTTCTTCTCTGAGATTATCTCCTCGATCTCGGACGTCAAATTCTCTCGAGATGGGCGATATATTCTGTCACGAGATTACCTGACATTGAAGATCTGGGATATAGCGATGGAGAGCAAGCCGGTGAAAACGATCAACATACATGATCACCTTCGGCAGAAGCTTTGCGATCTTTACGAGAACGATTGCATCTTCGACAAATTCGAGTGCACCTTCAGTGGAGACGGGAGGTAAGAAGGGCTCATCAGCTTGCTACGAGGATTACTGACTGGTCCTCAGTCAAGTCCTCACTGGCTCATATCATAACTACTTTCGCATTTACGACGTCAACGGAGATAACGATATCGTGCTGCAAGCGGATAAGTCGGCTTTCAAGGCGAAGAAAATCGGTGGGGCACGCGGCAAAGCGCCAGGAAAGAAGGAGGGTTTGCAAACAGAAGGGATTGACTTCGCGAAGAAGATAGTGAGCTCACCGCGGCATCTTGCAGAACAGAGTCGGTCGCTGACGTCTTTCTAGCTGCATGCAAGCTGGCATCCACGAGAGAATACCATCGCGGTACGTTGCTCAGCTTTTCCCTTGCTCTAGGCTAATCTCCGAACAGATCGCGGCCACAAACAATCTGTGGGCTCATTCCTGAGTCTCCCGAAGTTCCTGATTAATCCCTTGCAGCTTCCTCTACTCAACACTATCATAAGACATTCGAAGAATCAATCTCATCAACGGCACGACCAATATCCTCCGTTGCTTCATCAGCCACGATCGCATGCCATTGCACAGTGTTTCATCCGCATTGCATTCCCTCCGCCCTTTATACCCCCTCAACTTATCTCGATGTTGTGTCCTTCAGGCTCATCACCATCGGGATCTTTGTAGACCGCTGAGGTCACTCCACAATCCGAGGATACCCTTCCGCTTTTTTGGCTAGATTTCTGGGGCAAGGGGATGTTCTAGCCTCTTAGATGTCGCGCTGGAATACCTCCAAAATAGTAAAGAGATGAAGGAAGAAGTCACAAAGACAACGAGCCTCTGATTGCGGAATCAGAGAGAGAGAGAGAGAGAGAGAGAGAGAGAGAGAGAGAGAGAGAGAGAGGATCCTCTTCGGATGTCTATAGGGGTTGAAAACGGTTGCAGAGTGTGGTGCAATGGATGAGACGGGGGTACTCTTTCCGTGTAAACAAAGAGATGCCGTCACGTGATCCACTCCTCGAGGCGCCTTCCTTTCTTTTCGCCCTGTATGCTACTTTGCGGATCGCAAACCACGGCTTGAGAGATCAATTGAGACATCCGTTCGTTCGACTGTTTGACTCCACGACCGACTCTTCGGATCGGCGTCGCCATCCACCCAGGACGAAAACTGACCATGTCGTCGGCGATCGCTGCAATGCCTATTTCTTCAACAATCGAAATGTCATCAGCAATGCAGTATCGTCAGACCGGATCCCGCTCTCGTTCCTCCCACCTCAATCGTCATGGAAACCGTCGACCGAGCGCTGATGATGCGAATCTCGACAACGCTGGAGCGCTAGAAGGCCTATATTCGGACAATGAGGATGAATCATTCGAAGTGCCAGACTTTCATTTCGACTGGGGGGTCGCAAAGGAGAAGACGAGAACGGAGATGGGTTCAAGGGTGGAAAACAACCTCGAGGCTCTGACTCTCAGTCATCTGGCGGTTGGAGAGACCAGGCGAGTCCCATCAGCAGAGATGGCCATTCCGAGAGCAGACACTACACCACCACCACGACCCCTTCAATCCACTCAGTCATCCTCATCATCCGCCCATATCATGTCCCTTACCGATGCTTCCACCGCATCGGCTTCCTCAATGATTCCCACTCCTCCGACTCCCAACTCTGCAACGAACAGTGGAGCTCTCTCATCACACGGGTCCGAATCCAGCGCCAGCGGGGGTGGTCATCCTGGGCGCATGTACGGCGTGCGAAGCTTTCAAAGGGTTGTCTCGGCTCCATTGACAAGGCAGAGATATGAGGGTGAACGTGTCGTTGCGGCGAATGACGACATCAGTGTGAGCTTCTCTCTCATCAACTAAGCAGGCCTGAAGTATTGTAGGTATCGGCGAGCACTTCGACACAGACTCACACCGCAACGCTGAGGCCTCCACTAATTCATACCACATCAGCCTCGTCGATCCGCCTTGACTCCTCCACCACTTCGACTTCTACTCGAAATCAATATGTGACACCCGGCTTGACGGAGCGGATGCTGACCTCCACGGCGGCATCTACCGGCCGTCGCCTGGGAGGGTTATCACGCTTCGGTGGTCCCGCGCGGAGGGTCATACCCCCGCCTGATACCGAGGAGACAGATGGGGATGATCGCTTTAGCCCCGTCCTGATTGGTAGGCTCAATGATCATTATCAGGCTAAGATTACATCAGAATCACCGCGACATGATGGGAATGCGCGGGCTTCAACCAGTTCACCAGGAGAGAGCTCGAGATCGACCTCGCCGGATACGACTGGCCGAAATCAACATCACAGGCAGAGTCCTCCCCGGGGTTTGGATCCTCCTCCGGTCATTCTGGACATCGTTGAGCCTCGACCACTTATGACTCGTACTTTCCGCCATGAGCCTTCGCAAGCATCGGCTGTTACGGCGCAACGGAAACTTAGCACTAGTTCGCCGCCAGGTATGGGAGATCGGCCCTTCCGTCCATTCCAGAGTCGCCATAATCAAGAAAACGAGCCGGAGTATGATGAGGCGGAGGCATCAATGGCTCGCCGGCTCAAAACAGTAGCTCCAAGATCCGTGACCGACGTCCTGGACAGACCCCCACCTCAACCGCTTCGACCAGCTCATGTGGTACACCGAGTCTTGGAGCCGCCCCCGCCCTCTCAGCGTACACCTCCTTTGCCCCAGGCGCTTGTGGCTACCCGGGCTCCTCCTGTCTTGGAACAGGGGAATGTCGAAAATCGGTCTCTCACTCAAACGGCCCCGCTTGTCCCTCAGTCATCTCAACATCCGGGCCCTGACCTAGGTCAACAGGCTGCGACACTACCTACCCAAGTAGTTCCGCCGGGAAAGCGGTCATTCCTGGTGAGCTTATGACATCCAGAGACGTCAACCCTAATATTTCGGTAGGTCAATGGAATGCCATACGAGCGCGTAGGCGTTCTCGGCAAGGGGGGCTCCTCGAAGGTCTACTCTGTTCTCTGCCCGACGAAAAGGATCGTTTACGCACTTAAGCGCGTCGCACTCGACCGAGCCGACTCCGAGACGTATCAAAGTTATACCAATGAGATTGACCTGCTCAAAAGGTTACGAGGTCATGACCGGATCATTCAGCTCATCGATCATCAGATCACCTTTGGCCAGGGAAATCGGCCGAGAATGTTGATGATGGTAAGCCAAGCGATAGAGAAGAAACTGACGTGCATAGGTCATGGAATGCGGCGAGATCGATTTCGCGACCATCTTGGATGAGCAAAAGGGAAAGCCCTTAAATAGGAACTTTGTCGGACTTTATTGGGAACAAGTGGGTAACGATAAGAACTGTAGCTGACATGGCAGATGTTGGAAGCCGTTCATGCAGTCCATCTCGAAAACGTGGTGCATACCGATCTAAAACCGGCGAACTTCGTACTGGTGAAAGGTCGACTTAAGATCATCGACTTTGGCATCGCAAAGGCGGTTGCAAATGATACCGTGAACATCCAGCGCGACCAGCAGGTACGCCTCAGGATCGCTCTGGAGCTAACGTCAAGATTGGCACGGTGAACTACATGTCCCCAGAGGCCATTCAGCGGATGAACAATCAGAAAGTCTTGAAGGTGAGAATATAGAGATGAGCTCCGCTGAGAAACTCAGCTGTCCTACCCGAGCGACGTTTGGTCCCTGGGCTGTATCCTATATCAGATGGTGTACGGAAATCCACCATTTGCGCAAATTGGCGGCGGTCCCTTGCCGAAGATGAACGCCATTGCCGACCCTTCGCATCGGATAACCTATTCGGACACCGCTGTCCCAAAACCGGGCATCAGTTCCGACGAGCGATCCTTCGGTTCCGACGAGCGATCCCATGACCCTTCCTCGTCAGCGGTTCTCGTCGATCCTACGGCAATCGATTCCATGAAGCGCTGTCTGACATATCGAAAGGAGCAAAGGTTGACAATACCGGAGCTGCTCCAGCATGAGTTCTTAAGACCCCAAGCGAAGGGTAAGTGTCGTGCTGGTACGACGCCGCTCACGACCCACAGCTTCGGCCGTGCCACAAGATTCGACTTTCATCACCAGGGATCAGATGGCAATGCTTGTCAATTTCGTATTGCGAGAGCACGGGCAAAGGGCTCTGTCTGCTACCGACACTACGGCAGAGGTGAGTGTGGCTTCCCGGACCCTGTCTACATACTCTGACTCCATGGGCAGGATCTCTTCTCTCAATTGGAGGCGCAGAACGCTTTGACATGACTTTCGATTCCGTATAACGCCGCACTGATATCATTCGATCTCGTACTTCATACTGGCTTACATCCTATAAAAGCAATTTGGCATTGCTCGCATCATGCATACGCCTTCTCATGCGTAAAAGCGTAACTTTGTGGCGCGAAGGACTGAGAAAGGCAACTCAGAAGTCTGGGAGAGATGCACAAGCATGGGTCTCATGGGTCCGGCAGACGTTCTATCCCGCCCGTATACTCAATCTTACAAGGCGGGTTTACATCACAATGGAAAGGATGCACTCTACGTTCCCACTCCACAAGACCATTCCGCTACAGCCTGTGACCATGACCGGATGACCCAGCTTCATACTCCAAGTCCTCGCCTTCAGCAGACAAGCTCCGATGAAATGTCGCCCTCTGTGGTTGATACATCCCTGCCTTCCGCGCGACACGGGTCATCGTTGGTGATGAGCGAATCCCCCTTGGTGAGATGTCGTGGTCATCCCTCAACAGCTCGAACGACCCATCACCCCCGATCTCGATACCTGCATAAAGGCCGATCACGGCGCTGTCCTTCCTCTCAGGTGAGAGTGACTCGTCATGCGTAGGCCCGAAACTCCAACGCTTCGGTGTTCGCGGAATCGGTGCGAAAATGGGAGACGTGACAGGAGGAGGGGTTGGTAAAGGTCGCTCGCTAAGATCGCTGGGCCTTGCGTCGATCCAAGAGCGACGGGACGAGGGTGGAGGTGGTGGTAGGAGGTGACCTTCGGCGGAGAGGATGGGGAAGTAAAAGTTTTCTGAATTGGCAGAATAGGGAGAGTGGGATCCAGAGGAAGACGAGGAGTCCGAGCGGAGCTCGGACGAGTTTGTCGAAAGAGGAGATAGAGGCGGTCGTGTGGGGAGCGACCGTGTCTCGGACATCAGAGTCATTGAAGCCGAAAGAACTTTGGAGCTGATCAACGGCGTCCCGAGACATGACATAGGGCGGTCCGAGAGCACTTTCGAGGCTTGCTCCAGGGCTCGCACTTTAAGCCATTGCTTGAGGTAGATGACGCCGAGTACGAGCAACACCGAGCCACCTGGGATTGGCAACCTCATCAGTTGCGACGTTGAGGTCAAACTCGTTTTAAAATCGTACAGAGAGCAGCTGCGGCAGCGACGTAGCCCATATCTCCAGGTGAAAGAGTCGAGCAGGGATTGCCGTCTGAATCGTACGTCTTCCCGCTCTTGTATGAGAGTCAGCTAACACCGCACAGGAGTCAACCAGACGAGACTCTCACCTTGTCCCCAGAGTGATAGGCGCATCCGCGTCTCGCTATCGTTTCGAAGGATGGCATGTCTAGTTGAGCTGTTGCTTCTCTCTTTCATTTATCTGGATGATTGAGACTGTTGACGATGACAATCGACAGAAAGCAAGAAGAGATGGACAGCGAGACAAAGATATGAAGAGGTGGTCAGGAGATCACGTCGAATGCCCGCCTCCCTCACACCCGTCAGGAAGGAGAACATGGCGAAGTCGGGGGTTAGGTCAGTGAAGGAGAGACGGGAGATGTCTTATTGGGTCCACTGTTACCGTCGGACAAGGCATGTCAATGCATGAAAACGGGCAAATGAATGAGCTTCTCAATCAGGAGCTTTTCCGGTCTATGGCGAGGGTCAAACTGAGACCTTTGGGACATATCATCACGGCTTTTATTCGCTAACTATTCATTCGCCTCGTTCCTGTATCCGCATTACCTACATTCAAGTCTCGGCGTCTCTTGCTTAAAAGAATCCTTGGGATCGAGTTCTTCCGAGGCAGCAGTTCGTCAACGAAATGTAACATTGCCAAACTCGATACTCCTGGTGCAGCAGAAATCGTTACATGCAGTTGACTGAGTCCACGACGAGATAAGTGCTACAAAATGATCTGACTAGTGATGACAACAGCCTAATTACCGGTCAACACGCAGCTATGAAACCGTTCCCTAAGGTGTTTAATACACGATAGTGAACTCAAGCTGGCCGTCCGCGTGTTGCACCACCTTGACCTGATCCATAGTGTCGACCACGAAATGCGCCCCCAGGTTCTCGATCTGCTCTCTCTTGTGAGAGGTGCATACAGCGATGACGGTGGAACCGGCCGCGACAGCTGCCTTGATGCCGGACGGAGAATCCTCGAAGATGACAGCGCGCTTGGGATCGACGCCGAGATCGGCGGCGGCGAGGAGGAATGGGTCTGGGAACGGCTTGCCCCGCAAGAGACGCGAATCGTCGGCCGTCACGCACACTTCCGGAATGGTGATGCTGGAATCCTCATCAGCTAATATCACAGGGTGGGAAGCAGTACGCACCCAGTCCTGGCCAGGCATCCATGGCAGTATGTCTTGGCGCCGGATGTCGCAACGGCGTACTTGCCAGAGGGGAGCGAATTGATCAACTCCCGAACGCCAGGAAGGATGCGGACGCTCATGTCCACAGCCTTCTCATCATCAAGCTCATCCTCGAAAGGAGATTCGTCGGGGATAGCGTTGTCATTCTTCCCGAGCGTGTAATGGCTGAACGCAAGTGACAAATCGGGACCGCTCATCTGAGTAAAGGCGAGTGAAGAGCGACTTGGCCCCGAGGCGGAGGTACGACGTGACGAAGAGAACGAGGACTTGCGCGACTGAGGCGGTGTATCGGCGAAGGCAAGAATCGTTCTCTCAAAACCTATAAAGCAAGTGAGCGAGCTTGCTTATCGAATTAGTATCAAACCTACGGTCAACCTCCCCGTCGACATGCTCCTTCCTTAAGCCAGGGACCAGATCCATGAGATTGTCGCTAGCTCGGCGACCATGGGTCGCCTCAATGACGACTCTTGGCTCAAGGCCAAGCTCCACAGCCTTCTTGGTCCATGCTGCCTCAACCGCGGCGATGGAATCGGTAAGAGTACCGTCCTTGGAACGAATGATCAGCTTTGGCGAGGCGCTTAAATCGGGAACACACACCATGTCGAAGAGGACACCATCGGCGTTGAAGGTTGCTACTCTGGCAAAGGTAGAGGGAGACATTGCGCTTCGATTGCTCAATAATTATTGGTTGAACGCAGCGACATGTATTGCTTTGCGAAATGACTGCCTGTTTGGAAAACAAAGAGTCCAGGTATATATGTGACGATGCCCTATATCCTTTTTTCGTCATTTTGGTGTGTCAGGCTGACGCACGTCTGAGGCCTTCGGCTTGAAAAAGGACCCCGCGTGGAAATCAGGGACCCTGTGTTTCGGAACTCATCGGAGGCTAGTACCCTTTTCTTCTCCGCGGTCGTCGGCAGTTTCTTGCAATCGGGCCTGCATTCGTCATCTCCTGGTAATGGGGCCACGGCGATCACTCGCCATTTGGCGTCAGCTTTCTCGATCACACTCATTTCCCGATCCATGCACACTTTTCCGTCCCGGCTTCATCGGGGCAGGCCATTTCTCGATCCGAAGTCTCCCCGAACCGATGGGTGGCCCAGATCTGATAATTTGTCAAATTTTCATAATCCCAACCGGAGTTAGGCTATTTACAGCCGCAAGTGGCAGGGCGGCTTCGTTTTCAGGCCACGAGGAGGGCCTCTAAGCAAAAGCCTGAAAGCTTCCGCTATTTCCGCTCTTGTGGCAGTGCGGACTGGCAATACCGGTTGAACTAAGTGAATAATCAAAGCAAACTCTCACTGCTTTAACAAGATACAAGCACATCTACTCTCCACCATGGGCGTCAAAGTCGGTATCAATGGATTCGGTGAGTGCTGGATATAGATGCATCGTCAGGCTCTAGTCATTCTGGTTCTCACTGTCAGGGAGCAGTCAGACTCTGTCATGACCAATCACGTCTCACAAACGTCTCGCTGCCGGTAGACATGGGCTGACATCCTCCTTAGGCCGTATCGGTCGTATCGTACTGAGGTAGGTTCTGCTCCTTCCGATTCGAGATGAAGAAACCCCGGATTCAATGACTCCCTTGCTGATTCAGCTATGTGTTTTAGGAATGCTATTGAGCATGGTGACCTGGAAGTCGTTGCTGTCAATGAGTGAGCTTGACAGTCGATTCCACCGTTCAACGCTGACATCCTCTCCTTCCCTTGTAGCCCGTTCATCGATCTCGACTACATGGTTCGTGCAAATTGGCAATCCGCCCCCCTCCCCACCCTGTAGCTCGCCCCTGGCACTGATTCTCTTAATCTGTCGTAGGTTTACATGTTCAAGTACGACTCTGTAAGTCCAGACTCTCAGTCAAGAACCTCCTTTGTGGTGGTCGAAATCACGACGCTGACCGCAACTTCGGCTAGATGCACGGCCGCTTCAAGGGTACCGTCGTCGCCAAGGATGGCAAGCTATACATTAACGACAAGCCAATCGCTGTCCATGGAGAGAGGGACCCTGTCAACATCAAGTGGTCTGACTCTGGTGCCGAGTACATTGTCGAGTCTACTGGCGTTTTCACCACAACGGAGAAGGCCAGCGCTCACCTCAAGGGGGGTGCCAAGAAAGTCATCATCTCTGCTCCTTCATCCGATGCCCCAATGTCAGTTGCTCTGACGGGAGCGGAATATCTGAGACCTGATGTTCGGACCAGGTTCGTTTGCGGCGTCAACCTCGACGCCTACAAGTCCGAATACAAGGTCATCTCCAATGCCTCCTGCACGACCAACTGCCTTGCACCGCTCGCAAAGGTCATGCACGACAACGTCAGTCTTGTTCTTGTCCCACATAACAAGCTGAATCGATTCTGCATGAAGTTCACCATCATCGAAGGCCTCATGACCACTGTCCACTCCACGACTGCCACGCAGAAGACTGTCGATGGGCCATCAAACAGTACGTCATGCCCTTCGAGTGCATTATATAGACTCGTCAATTGATCGTTTCCTGCACAGAGGACTGGCGTGGAGGTCGCACAGCTGCGTCCAACATCATCCCCTCGTCTACTGGAGCGGCCAAGGTCAGTAACACCCCATTGCTACGCTTCCAATAGTACTGATACACCTGGTCTCAGGCTGTCGGCAAAGTCATCCCCTCACTCAACGGCAAGCTGACCGGCATGTCTTTCCGTGTCCCGACTGTGGATGTCTCCGTCGTGGACCTGGTAGTGCGTACCGAGAAACCGGCTCCATACGACGCCATCAAGGCCGCTATGAAGAAGGCTTCCGAGGGCGAGATGAAGGGCATATTAGGGTGAGACCTTCCAAGGAATCGTCCGATCCTCCACTCAGCCAACCGCAGCTATACCGAAGATGAGGTCGTTTCTACCGACTTTGTCGGCACCACCGAATCGTCCATCTTTGATGCCAAAGCCGGCATTCCTCTCAACCCCAACTTCATCAAGCTTATAAGCTGGGTAGGTTTTGGAGCTTTCGGCATACATATGAGTATTGCCCGCTGATCGCCCCTCTCGTACAGTACGATAATGAGTATGGCTACTCACGTCGGGTGTGCGACCTCATTGCATACGCTGCCAGCGTCGATGCCAAGGCTTAGTCCCTTCCCTGCGATTTTGTTCGGCCTCTAGCAGGGTCAGCATTCGGACGGTCGCCAGAACCTGGAGTTGAGCATATTAGATACGTTGATGAACATGTTCGGTATTGAATCCATGATTTCGATGCCGCGCCCGAGTATAGTGATGTATACATGGTCAATCCGTCAATGAGCTAGACACGATAAGCAGATAGTACCCTTTCAACGTACCCTTTCAACGAAGTGATGTATTACGCGGCTTCACAAAGTCTATCGTACAGTGGAGTCAATGCCGAGGGCCCTCAAAGCCATCGATGGCTGGAAGTTGACGAGCGACAGTGTAGCGGAGTATAGATATTTTCATTGACCAGCACTCTGCCCTTATGAAAGGCTGCAAGTGCAATCCCCAAGCTTGCCGGATCCTTTCCCAACTAACACCGCTGTCCAATCACATCGAAGATTCAGAGACTACATTTCTCATTTCTAGTTCCCATGACTGTAAGCCACTGCCGGCCATCCACTTTTATTGCACATCGATAAGGTCTATCAAGAACAAGCCGTAAGTCCGTAGGATGTAGGTACCGTTGAGATTCATATTACACTCCAGCAGTGAAATTGGCATCCTGAAAGCGAAATGCGATGCAGCTTTTTCTCCTGCTGCTTGCAGACCTGGAAGCAGTAAAGCTCACCGCTCATCGTCACGTACGACTTTGATAGCCCGAGAAGTGTTCGGGCAGAACGCAACAAAGGTTAGGTACGAGCAGACGTATTCGAGATACATTGTTGAGGGATGGCGTCAGCTGATAAGAGATTCGGTGACCTTGAAACGCTCATGAGAACTTGCCTCCGTGCATTGTCACCAGCCAGCAGATACTTCGCCTTCATCCTCATAACCCCGAGAACGTCCGAAGACGGTGAAGACTTCCAGCCTTCCCGTTCACCAGCCTTCCCGTTCACCAGCCTTGCCGACTTTCTGTTATCCCTGAATTTTGAGCTGAGACTTTTTGACGGGTCAGCATAGTCAATCAATCATGCTTCCCAGGTTTCCGCCAGAGACTGTCTTTGCGTCCAACATTCTGGATTCCGTTGCCAGTCTTAGCAACATATACCGCATGAGAAACAATTTGCGGAGTCGAACAATTTAAAAACTCCAAATTCACGTCAGGATCGTCTTTTGGTCACGTGCCAAAAAACACGTGACCACCTGCGCACCCGCTGCCGCTCAGCTTAACTAGCTTTTGGTACTTTCCTCTATGCATTCCGTCAAAATGCAACAGGTTACAAGCCTCCATTGACTCTGTACAGACAAGTGCATCACCGGCCTACGCTCTACATACGCTTCGCCCCTTTCCCTGCTACTCACTAAAGTAGCAACATCAATTCCGCTCTACGCTCCGCGCTTGAAGCTGCCGGTCCGATTTTGATACTACAGCGCCCCTGGATTGAGGTACTACTCATCACGTCCCTGCATCCGCTCGGTAACAGACCTGCCCTCAGCGGCTGCGCTACAACAGTCCACCGGGACAGCGTGTGCTCACAACAGCACCGAACACCTCAATCAAGCGGGGGACAACAACTGCGTCCGCTTGCACCCACATTCTTCCCAATCCTTCTTCAACAGGTTATGAGGCTTTTAGCTAGCTTCTCGATACTTTCTTCTCGATACTTTTCCATGCATTCCGTCAATATTCAACAATGACGATTACACAAGGAAGATCCAGTCTTTCCTCGAGCAGAAATCCGATGCGTTTGTTGCAATGACAACTTATTGCAAAAGTTGAGCGACAGCTTTCTGCAAAGCCAAGTCAAGATCAGACAACAGTGGAGAATTCAGCTCATTAGCATGGGATTCATGTGCGGCATGGAGCACGTCAGAGTCCCACCTGCAGCAAATGCACAAAACGGTCGTGTTGAACGAGTACATCTTACAAATCCGATAGTGTTCGAACGGTACTTGCGCATCCCGGACTTGGCGCGAAGTTTTAAGCAGAAGGGGCAAGCTACCCTGCGGCCCTCAGCATCTTACCAGACGACAGTTGGCGAAGCAAACAAAGCCGACTTGCATTTGCAACCATTTGGTTGTCAAGTCTTTTACCGCGACCATCGTAATCCCAAATAAGCTTGCACCTCGCTAAAAAGAAGGGCATCTTGTTAGAAACATGGTCGATACACCTATCGCAGCTGGGACAATAAAATCAACAGAGTCATTACATCAAGAGATGTTGTCTGGAACCATTTGCCGGAGACAAATGAAATTGTCCCAGACGTTGGACCTTGTTCAAGTTCCCGAATACTAACTCTCCTTTGAGGAAGCAGAAATACCGGTATCACCGTAGCGGCAACTATTGCAACAACTTGCACAAACTGATGTGCAATTTGCAAATCGACCACCCGCTGGAGAAAAATGAGGACGCGCTCATTTAATTTACCTCTTGCTGAAGGCGGTCTTAACCCTCAGTCATTTTCAAAATACTCTCCTAGCCAGTACAACGGCACCGCAGTCTTATCTGCAAGCCCGTCACTTTGGCGCAGTGGGAGACAGCAATGCAAGAGGAGCAAAGATGGAGAAGTACAAAGTCTGGGAGATTGTTCTACGACCGTCCAACATGCGAATTGTGGGAGCACGCTGGGTCTAGACCAGGAAAATAGATGGCAAGACCGGCAACCATCACGATGGGTTGCAAAGGGATTCAGCCAAATTAAAGGAGTTGGTTTCAATGAGCTGTTTGCTGCAGTTGCACAACAAGTACTCTAGTGTTTTCCTATCACTGGTCAACCACCTTGATCTTGAATGAGATCAAGTCGATATCAAAGCGGGTTTTCTCAAAGGAGATCTTGAGGAGATTATCTTAGCAAGATTTCGGTCGACATAGTACTACATTTACGGAAATCTCTTTACGGCCTCAAGCAATCACGTTGTTCCAACGAAGCATTCGATGAGTGGTTGCGCAGCCAAGGGCTGACTCCAACTCGGGCAGATCCCTGCATTTACATAACGACAGGGGAGCACGTTTCTGATGCTATCAGTCCATGTGGACGATCAACTCATTGCTTGCAACAGCTGGTGCTCTTGATACGTTCAAGCAGACACTCAATAGGAAACTTGAGTGTTCTGACTCCGGACCAGCCGGTTACTTCCTCGGTTTCAATATCTATCGCAAGCGACCGGCTGGCGCTTTACTTGTCGTAACAACACTATCTTGACAATACTTGATCGATTTGACTTGGTCGATTGCTTGGAACGAGTCGCACTGACTGCAGCCAAACACCTACTTCGCTTCCGTCCGATCTCTGCCTCACCTTCACGGCAGAATCTGCCAATCGAATCAAGCACATTGGACTTCGCCATCATTTTCTGCGCGAGAGAGTCGACGACAAATAAAATCAGTCTTTCTCATGTTCCCTCAGCAGACAACATTGCCGATTTACTCACCAATCGTGAGTCATTTGCCCGCTTGCCGGACCTACTTGCCCTCAAGATCGGATCGAGTGGGAGTGTCAGGATAAGACGTCGTGCTTCGGCCACGTGTCGGGCAGCTATTAGACTTCAAAAGCATTCAATAGCGAAACCAAAGGACCGTCCAGCGGAGTGATTATCGTCCATAAACCAGTATGAGAGTACTAGATTATAGATAACAGGTACGATCTTTATACGTCCTACCTAAAAAAGATAGTGAAAGGCTATGAAACACGGCAGTGAGAGAATAAAAAAAGATAGTGAAAGGCTAAGAAACACGGCAGTGAGAGAAGACCAATATAAAAACCCCTTTAAATACACGTTTGACAGTTATCGAATCACCGAATCACGTGACTGTCCGCTGCCGCTCAGCTGTCCCCTTTTGATATGTGCATTCCGTCAATATCTAACCTCAAAGAACGGCTAAACCTTCAAGAATCATGCATGTCAATATTAGGGAAGAGAAGGAGATGATGGCAAGAAAAGCGGACAAGATACCGTGAACTATGGGGGCACAAACAAGCTGGTGTTATATCATGAATACTTCTGACAAGGTCGAAGTCATTTCGGGCTTTGCATGTCAGGGAAAACATATTATCTGAAAGAGCACTGGAAATTTCAGTAAAATCAAAAGCTCTCGAGATTTTTCAAATGGACCTACATGAGAACCACAGCACTGGTGTTAATTGGGCCACTAAGCTGTGTTAAGGGAGCAACTTTCGGATTCGAACCTGCATACCTTCACGAGGAAGAGCAAAGGAATCGTTCGACTCCTTGTAACCGCTCTGTTGTCGCGGGCCGGCAATTCCGCTAGAATGTCTCAGATCATTGTCAATCAGCCGATTTTGGGGGAAAAAGCGATGACCAGTTGTCAAGAGAAAGATCGCTTGTTTTCTTTCTTGGTGGTTGCGCATCTCGACTTTTATTGATAAAATCATATTCTCAGGCAGCGTCATCTCTACTTGAAGGCTGTATCCTACTTTGAGCATTTCGACTCTCGATGTTTCTCCAAGGCGCAGCCGCACTATCTTTTGAATCAAATATGTGGTTAGCCTAATCAAAAGTCTACCCAACGAGCCGAATACGTAGGGTAAAATTCATATGAGGCTCAATTGCTATTGAGCGGAAGTTTACACTATCTGTCACGATCGCATATCAAACAACGACGGCAAAATCACGTTAAAACGTCGCCAACTACCGAGAGTCGCACATCACAGGACCAAAAACGGCAACGCGCGTTCGTGTGGTGTCAGGGTGCTACGCCGACCATAAGGCCCGACGTCCAACTCCTACGACTGGCGATCGTGGCCGAAGGTGGCGATTGATAGGCAAAGAGGGTCCAGCGTCAAAGGTACTGTCGGGGACGTATGAGAACGTAGGCACTGGTCGGGTAGTATCGATGCAAAGACTAAGACAAGGGAGTATACTACGAAATGACTTCAATGACTTCAATCTCGAATCGCTGAGGCTATCCCTCAGCGATCTATACCTATCCATAGCTTTGTGTTCCGTGTCTCGTCTTCCAAAAATCACGTCTCGATCTCTGCAGTGGCGCAAAAGGTGAATCTCAGCACCGTTTTGGGCGTCCTGTGAAGTGCGACTCTCGGCGATAGTTGGCGAAAACGTGGTTTTGCCGTCGTTGTTCGATATGCGATCGTGACATGTGGTCTCATTGCGTTCCGAACCCCAAGATTGCCGAGATCCACCTTTTGCGCCACTGCAGAGACCGAGACGTGATGTTTGGAAGACGAGACATGGAACACAAAGCTATGGAAGTATATATAGCTGAGGGATAGCCTCAGCGATTCGAGATTGAAGTCATTGAAGTCATTTCGTAGTATACCCCCTTGTCACAGTTTTTGCATCGATAGCGCTACCCGCAGTGCCTCCTTCGGCTACGTTCTCATACGTCCCCGACAGTACCTTTGACGCTGGACCCTATTTGCCTATCAATCGCCACCTTCGGCCACGATCGCCAGTCGTAGGAGTTGGACGTCGGGCCTTATCACTGGTCGGCAGCACCCTGACAATATCCCATCATCTCAGCCCAAAGTCATCGCAAGCGGCACTAGAGATGTTGTGATCTACTATCGCTATTGCTTGGGACGGGATGACAGCAATATTACACTCGTGAAGTGTCGCGAAGTATGATGCATGGTGCCCCTGTGTGATATTCAAGATGACCACCACCCGGCCCGAGAACGCAACAAGAGAGAGAAGTGACGCTTAGACCGCAAGGGAAGGGATCAAATCATCGATCGCAGAATGGCCGAACTCCAAGCTTGACTTGAGAATGATGAAGAACACATTCATATCGGATGATTGGAGAGATTGGGGACAAGAAGAGGCCCTTAGCAAATTACGCAATAAATGCATCGATCATCGGGAAATCTCCCGAAGAAAGATCAAGGATTGGTTCTACATTCCTTTGTCATGATGTTTTGTGAATCGAGTAGTCTAGTAGACGTTTGATCACCTCTCTTCACCTAAATTTGCCCAAATTTCGCTACCAAGACCGACGCGATACACCTTTCTTCCCTTGTAGCGTTCCGAGCTTTGGATTGCTAAGGCTCGCCGCATTCAGCCATGTCTTAGACCAAAAGAATTGTGCCAGTACTACTAAACAAAGTATGCAGAGCAGAGGGCGATTATGGCGAAGTAAATTCGCTGGGGCATAGCTTCAGTTTCTCAAGACTGACATCATTTTGAGTTTTCTATATTTGCGTCTACCCGACCATACTTCGTGAAGATTCACATACGTCCTTAAATTTTCTGAATCAAGGTGTCACCTTCAACAATATGCTCGCCGACTTTTGCTGGCCTTGGAGTTGAGCGTCGGGATCTAACTGCTCTTTGGCGTCAGGCGAAATTGAATGATTCCGCGCTTGCGTGTGTGTCGCATTCAGCCATGTCTCTCGAAAATGCGTCTTGGAAGGCGCATAGCTGTCCGTACAGCGTTCCTTCACATGACGCGCTGGATGTGTGGTGGAATGGAGCAGCGATCCCATCATTTTCAGAGCGAGCAAATGCTGAGGATCAGACACCTTTGTTGGGTGTCGATGGCATAAAAGAATGAAGTGATCATGCTGCTTATGTCCCCCACACCTCCAAGCCTACGCAGTCAAACGAGAAGGCTCTATCGCACTTGCATGCCTCCACCCTGCAGAGTACGTCATTGTCGTAGGCTGGGCAAGTGGCGGACGAGTTGTGGCTGAAAGTGCAGTCGAGCAACAAACCGTAGGCGCCCGCGCTATTAATCGGAAGGCTATGAGTCACGCATATCTATTTCTCCGAGGATGTCCCAGAACTCACCCGCCGCCGAACGAGATAAAGCCTGCCTCGCATAGCGCGAAGTACTGGTTCTTCCCGGTCCATCGAAAAGCCTGAGCTTCGGTATCGCCTGAAGGAAGTTTGAACAGAAACCTTTGAGCTTGGTGAATATCAATGCGTATAAATTTAGGATTGTGTACGAACGATTCACCGCTTCCATAGTACGTGCCCTCCCTCCTGGTGATGGCCTCATTCATGTAAACGCCAAAGACGTTGTCCTGAGCATCCCGGACCACCAAAACATTTCCCGATATTGGATGAGTGAAAGTGTACTTGTCGACGAGGCGGTAGAGTGTGGAGAGTGAGACGCCATGCTGATCAAGCGAAACTGTGGAAGGTCACAATAGAATCGCATACGTCTCGGCTGAGCACTTACATAACAGTGTCCACATTGCGGAAAGCCTTTGTCGTGGGGGCAGCTGTTTTCGTACCTGATGGAGGTAAGATTTAGTCAAATCTTGATCAGGACATGCTCTCACTTTATCAGCGTTACTATGGGATAAGACCTCATACGTGCCCTCTCGCCTGCCGAGGAGTCGGGTTCCAGTAAAATCATCTTCCGAGTTCCTAGTATGATTAAAAATCGCAGACAATTGTGGATCGTAGCCAGGTGCGCCCGTTGGAGCTATATGACTTCCAGCGACCTGCTCAGCGGAGGCAAAAGGGCTAAAGTGCGTGATGTCTATAGGGAGAGCGGTCAAACTGCGTCCACCGAGTTCGGTATGATGGAGAGACCGAGGATAACGATCGTGAACAGCAGGCGAGGCATCGACCACAGGTTCCAGGACCGACTTCCACTTATTCGCGAGCTTCGTTGTCGTCGCCAGGGCGTTAAGGAGTGTCGAATGCGCTGCGCTTCTCAACTGCGAGGTATCGACAGGGGTGTCATGCAGCTCGTTGCTGTGCCCATTTGACTCAGACCGAGGGTTACCACGTTGGCGGAACTTTATTAAGTCTATATGAGAGTCATCTCGCGGAGTGTCGAGTATTGGGTGAAAGATTATGTCGCGCCCGGCTTCCGACAGGAGCGGTGGAGAGCCTGGGCCTGGCACAGAATACGACGGAGACGCACGTCGAGGTGAGCGGAGAGGAGGGGCATAGTCCGGTGATATCTCACTGGGTCGTGGTGGTAGATTGATATGAATGGGCCTCGATCTCGCTGCATCTGGAGGCCGCGCGTGATTCGTAGAAGGCGATTCCGACCACATCTCGCCCCCTAGCAGATCAAATTCATGTTTCTGACCGCCAGGATGAACATGACCGGCTGGCAGTGAAGCTTCCGACGACTTGAAGTCGTCGAAGGATCCCAAGAGATCGCCTTCGAGCAGATCAGGGGTATTATGACCAGCCGGTGGAGTCGAGCTCGTCTTGACGATTTCACATGAAGAAGAATTTGGAGGCCGGATGGAAGGTGAACGGCGCCGAGGACTGGGCTTGGGTCGAGAGGGTCCGGAAGGAGGATCGAGGGGTGGTAAGTGATTGGCAGAGGCAGACATGCCTAGAATGAGAGAAAGCGTCGCGGTCTACAATAGTTGTTAGTGAGCAACGAGGCAGGGGAAAAAAGCACGATATGGAAGATTGTCCACTGACCACTGACTGCGACTCGATATCTTTTTATCCATCTATCCGAGCGCAAACGAGGAGAACTGATATCGGTTCAAATGATCCATGAGGGAAGTTCAGTCAAAATGGGATCCCAGGCCACGTGGTTTTTCGAGTAGTTGTGCAGAGTCAAGCCATGCCCTATTGACTTCGCTCAATTCGGAGCCGCTTTCGAGCACAATGGCGAGGCTCAGACGACCCCGAAAGCGACCTTTGACACACCTGAGACCGCATGCATCAGTCTCACACCGGGTCACCAAATCGACTATTTCCTCATTCCACTCTCTTTCGAAGCAACGAGCTCGTCTAGAAAGTCAACTCGCAGCAGGGACTAGCAAAAGTCAAGAACAGCTCATCGCGTCCCTTCAGCAGGTCAATGCAGACTTCGAAGAACTCGGAGGCTTGGTCGGATATCAAGACGCCAGCAGGCTGGGTCAGACTGGCGAGCGAGGAGGAGACAGCTCGAAGATTCTTATCGAATGGCTCAGAGATCGCGCGGGCGGCGGCGTGAAAGGGAAGGGCAGGGACACGACACAAGATCATGCTGAACACAGGCTGCGGTTCGTACTGGACTCTCAACAGCTCCCGTCTAACGAAACTGTTTCTTTCTCCACAGGATGCTTGAGATTGGAGCTTTGATACCAACCAATTATGCCACCTGCTCGTCTTGGATTGAGAACCTACCCATGGACTTACACTCTCAGCATCCCAACATACTCGAACAGGACTTCTTCGAGAGGCCTGTACCCAAGTCCGATGCCGAACGATTCGAAGTCATCAGTTGCAGCCTGGTACTCAACTTCATTGCTGACCCTCGAGACCGAGGTAATTCCGGTCCATCGACTCACTGGCTGACTCGACGTCAGGTAGAATGTTGTTACTCCTCCATGAACATCTCAGGCGTCAACAATCATCCCTTCTGTTCCTCGTGCTTCCCCTCCCTTGCCTAACGAATTCAAGGTTCATCTCAGGCGATACCTTGCGATCACTCATGGCCGTTATCGGTTTCGAATTGATACGGGAGCGGTGGAGAAAGAGCGGCAGAGTTGGGTATTGGCTATGGGGTTGGCGTGCAGTCGATGAGATGCAGGATCGGTCAAGATGGGAGAAGAGAACTCTGGAGAATGACGGAGCAAGGAGAAATAATTTCGCCATACTGCTCCCAAGAAGGGAATCGAGCTGTCCAATCTGAAATTCGCGGTCAAAATCGGGTTGAGCTGCAGAACCCATTTTTCCACGTGATTTTGGTTCTGTTGACTTGACTTGTTTCCGTCGCCGACTTTCTCGCTAAACAATAAACAGCCATGCGAGAGATAGATTGACCTGTCGACAGGGCCCACGCAAAGGGAATGGATCCTCGTGCAGGAGCCTTTGCGTGCGAGAGAAAATTTCTCAGGACCTACCAAGTCGACTGAATCTGGAGCCTTGATCTGATCTTTGGCCAAAAATGGGGGCTCGTTCGACCGAGGCCGAGACGGTATCGACGCCCATGAAGTCAAGGCCATACGCGACGTACACCTTCATCATCTTTTATGCCATCCTCACCTGGCTTGTCTATCGATCATACGTCCAAGACCAGATGCATTCTGGATCCTGGGGATGTGAGATGAGCTGGATGACGCCATCTTACATCCGTCTTGCATGGCCAGAAGCGCCATCGAAAAAGTACTCCATTTACTTGTACCGTGAACAAGGCTGGGACACCGAGGAACGAGTGAGTTCACTCAGCGGGAACCCGTTTCTCATTCGTCTACAGCTCAAAGGCCACCCCGTCATCTTCATCCCAGGCAATGCTGGATCATATCAGCAGGTACGGTCAATCGCATCTTCAGCTTCGAGACAGTTTCATGAGCATCCCGGAGGTCGAGCGGACGATATGCAAGATGCCAAGAGCTTGGATTTCTTCGCAAGTATGTCATACACATGCTAGGTGATTCTGACATGGTGCAGTTGACTTCACCGGGGCGTTCTCCTTTCATGCAGCTACCCTTCGGGAGCAGTCCCTCTATCTCAAGCAGGCTGTCTCACGAGTTCTCGACGAATACAATCATCTTCCCGAGGAGTCTAGACCAGAGCGTGTCACCTTACTCGGCCACTCCATGGGCGGTATCGTAGCTCGTCTCGCACTCACCTTCGAAATCGACAAACTAGTCGACGTCGTTTTGACATTGTCTTCGCCCCACCTGTTGCCCCCCTTGACTTTCGAACATGACATGGAAGCGATCTATCGGCGAATCACCTACCAGCACAACGCATCCTCGCCCCTACTTCTCTCCCTGTGTGGCGGCGTATCAGACACCCAGATCGTCTCGGATATGTGTGCGCTCACACAAGAGCTCGTCTCAGTAGACGACGGTTTCGCGGTCTTCACCACTGGCGTACCAGGAGTGTGGACAGGCGTTGATCATCAAGCCATGATGTGGTGTCATCAGGTGCGATGGCGCTTAGCAAGGGTACTGCTGGAATTCACTCGGGTTGAGTCACGTCAAGAGCAGCTTGCCATTGCGGAGAGGTGGCTGTTGGGCCGGTCCGAGGGTCGTATATCGCCCGACCCAGCCGAGGTCATCGAGGTACCCGTGACTTCGACGAACATGACAGCTATGCTCCTGCCTAAACCTTCGAGTTTTGTGCCGCGTGATCCCGCAGCACACATACAATGGTGTCCGAGCAAGGATACTTGCAGAGATCTGGTTATGGAGATTACCACTTTCCCATGGGTCTCTGACGATGAGGCGCCGTTTCCTCTTCCAGGAGAAGGGATTCGATCAAACGAGCTTGCTTTCGCCGTCAATTTGCAACTCCCCTCGTCCACGGGAACGCTTCAGATTCACGTGTCTCAAGGTGATGGGATTATCGTCGGACCTCGCGTGTTCGGCTCAGCAAGAAGCAATACATGGGGTAAGCATAGAAGAGTGCAGATGATAACTTATGGAATGCAGTTTCTCACGCAATGTCTCCCATTCCTGTCCGTCTTGCACTGCATTTTCCGGGCATCGCCGCGAACTCCCTCTGTGTCTACAGATTAGACGTGATTACGGCAAGATGTGACGGTGAGAGGAGGCTCTCTCAGACAGGACTGATGGCTCAGGACATCGCCCCCTCGTCAAATACCAAAACAGGCAAACTCATAGCCTGCAGTCGACGACACATGAGTCTCGTTTCTTCCCGGTGTCCTCTTCTCCTATCTTCCTCCACTCACACTCCGGCAATGCTCCTTTTTTACGTCGCCATCACGAGCCTTCAGGCGCGGACATCGATCTGCTGCAGACTGCAGACTGTCCAGCGACCTCCGTCCGCCTGTCCTTCGACTTGTGGGCTAGCTTAGGGAAAGTCGTCATTCGATACAGGATGACATTGGTGGCATGGTCCCTTGGTTGGGCATCACTCTTGCTATATGAGCAACTTTCGGTCCTTGATCGGTCCAGTGAGTAACATCGCCGCTACACGTTGACGTGTTTCTAGATCATCTTCCAAGCCTCGATGAAGCTATCGAAGGTGTTGCTCGTCGATCTCTCACCTACACGACCGGTTTAATGGTGATTGCCGGTACTCTGCAAGCAGTTCTTGATCCCCTCATACCCACCGAGAAGCTGCTCCTGGGAACTACTCAGTTCTTTGCGATACCTCTTGTCGCCATCATGACCATATGGACGTTTGGAATTGTTGCAGTAACCTCGATCGTGGTTTCGCTGGTGTTTCGGACTTTGAGGCAGACATACCTGGCGCTGTCCTGGCCACGAAAACAATCGTCAGTGATCGAAGCTAGAGGGAGCGCTAATTGTGTCATAGGGATGCGGCCTCCTTGAGCTACACGAGCATTGCCTCCGCTGCCGTTCTGCTACTCCTGGTGTTCATCTTGATCCCTCGGCAAGTGGCATTCGTCATCCTAGTCTTGATTCAATCGGCGTCACTGGCGACTTCTGATCTGGAAGTGAGTAGTCAGGATGATCCCTGCTGACTGGTGGCAAAGTCACCTCGTGCAAACCTGCTGTTTAGTATTTTCGTCTTCCTGCTCTTCCTGTTGCCCTTCAATGTTACTATCATTGCCGTCTGGGGTCGTAACCTATGGGCCGACTGGCGACATCCCTTCACCACTACGGATCACGATGCTTTGCCATTGCTTCCAGTTCTCGCTGTGGTTCAGCTCGGATGGTCCGGCAATCCGCCCCGAAACCGGAAGCTGTGAGTTGGCTGTTTAAATGAAAGCTAAAGTCTCTCTCAGGTTCAACCGATTGGCTCGCCTCTTCATCCTCGCTTTCGCCATCAGCGCGTTTCTTTTTGGTTCTCGATGGACCTTTATACTCCCTTGGATGGCAAATGTCGTGTTGGTGTGTCTTGTAGGACTGCTCTGGCCAGGTGGATGATGCAGCTGTTTGTCTTGGCAAGATCCGGGAAATCCCGGTGTCCCTCAATAAGAGATTTCCGGTCACCGGTTACGACCATGAGGGAGGTGCGAGAACTACTGTTTGACGATTTTACTCTCTACCGCGACTCTTTACGCATGTCGCATGCTACAACATGTCGTATTGTATCGCGTCACGCTCGATTACGTCCCCGCGAGCCGTAGTCGCCTTCCGTCCGCTCAAACATCGAATCGCTCGACGAGGTTTGGCACGGTCAGTGAGGTCAGTAAATACTCACCGGATGCCGGTGACGCGTTTCAGAGCGAGCTCGTCTCGCGTACAATCACTTGGACTTCCGACCTCATCCCATGGTGAGCACAGAATAGCAGAGCTCAACCTTTCCTCTTCGTCTAGGCTCCAGGTCTTTATCGATGAGAATGATGTCGTTGTCACCTGGCCGGATGGCAAGCAGTCTCGCTTGTGAGCCTGATCATCAGTTTTGGGGTTATGCCACTGATCACCAGCAGTGACAATCAATACCTCTTTGACCATTGTCGATGTCCGCGATGTTTCCATCCACAAACAAGGCAGCGGTTAAAGTCACTCCTCGATGTAAGGACATGATGGAGAGTTTGCGCTGACGCGCAGTTCCCTGCAGACGCCCGACCAGAGTCAATCCAGACTACTTCAGATCAAGTCACAATCCTATGGAATACACCCACCACCCACGAGTCGACCTACCCCTACGACTTTCTCAAACGGGCTTCTTATGATCCTCCTTTGTCCAGCCAAGCTCCAGATGAGTGGGCCTCTTTGCCCCAAGGCGGTATGTCATCTGAATTCAAGCAGACGGATCTTGTGGAATTCCAAGATTGCGCAATCACCGCCTTCGGTTCGCTACGACTCTCTCCTTCCCTCTGCCGTCGGCGAAGATTTAGCGGAAAGAGGGGTGCTACGCTGGCTGGACAAGGTGGTAAGCCAAAACGTCATCTGGACAGGCTGATGTCAGCATGACTTTGGTTTTTGTTTTGTTACTGGAGTTCCTGTAAATCCGGGGGACACGGAAAGTCTGATTCAACGGATCGCAACCATCCGACAAACCCATTGTGAGTGAAGGTGTGACAGAGCTGAGCTGACGGCAGACGGCGGATTCTGGGATTTTACCGCCGACATGGCCCATGGCGATCTAGCTTACAGCTCGGAGGCACTTCCAGCACACACGGACACGACGTATTTCACGGATCCTGCGGGGCTTCAAATCTTTCACCTCCTATCTCACACTGGCAAAGGGGGAACAACCTTGCTACTCGATGCCTTCTACACTGCAAATATCCTCTCGACACTCTATCCAACCTCTTATTCCTTGCTGTCACGCCTTCGTATACCCTTTCATGCATCGGGCAATTTTGGTACCCTACTTCGACCCGTGATCAGCCAGCCCATACTGCGACACGACGGCATGGGCCATCTCGTCCAGGTCAGGTGGAATAACGAGGATCGAGGCGTCGTCGGTGCGGGGTGGAGGCCTGATGAAGTGAGAGGATGGTATCGAGCGGCGAGGCAGTTTGAGGAATTGTGTCGGGATGATGATGCGGAGTATTGGGTTCAGTTGGGTCCGGGAACTATGCTTGGTGAGTGATTGGCCTTGAGGGATAACTGAAGTTAGTCATCGATAATCGCCGGGTGATGCACGGTCGATCTGCGTTCGACGGGGAGCGGCGGATGTGTGGCGCGTACATTGGAGCGGATGACTGGCGATCTAGACGGGCTGTACTGCATCAGCGGTTCGCGAAGAAGAAGGCCGACGAAACATGGGACATTGGGTGGTAATGCATCTCTTGCACATTTTAGATATTTAGTGGCGCCCGGAATGGGAAGTGATCGGTTGAGTCCTTCTGGAACGGCGAAGGCAAAATTCGGATCCTGGAACGCCTTGTCTTGATGAATCGAGTCAGGGCTGATGACTGACGTTGGACACGGTTCAGAGATGGACGATAGGCAATGAGGGGAGGAGGATCAACGCTGGAGCAGGTTTAGGCAGCAAACCATCTTCGTCGTCACAATCACCACTTCGATGCTCGCACAGCTGGTCGATCAAAGACACTGACAAAGCTAATGGTCCTGTCCCAGCAGATGTTCACGGACGAGATGGGAAGAGAAGGGCACTAGGCCGTCCTGATGAAGGCAAGTGGATGAGCTGCACCTGGAATGAATTCTAAGCTCGATCACCATAAAATTCATCAGACAGGAGACGAAATAGTCACGGTGTACAAGCAGATTTGGTCAACCATCTTTCAGCGGATCCTTCACATCATGAGAGGTATTGAAATGAGATGCTATCGCCACATCGTTGCACCCGGGATGCTATGCATGATGATAGGAAATGGGATAGGAAATGTCCGTTATGATGCCATGATGGTGGGTCGTGATATGTCCGTTATGATGCCATGATGGTGGGTCGTGATATGTCATCTATAGTTGTGGTGAGACTCGTAATGGGTTGAGGGTGGCATTCGCGCGTCCCACTCGACGCACGGCCATGACGAGTATGTTTAGGAGGGATAGGGTCGCTGGTGGGGGATGACGAGGCAGATGCAGGCGGTGAGGGATAGGGCCGGGCCGGGCCAGAGCGGATAGCTGAGGATTTAGAGCTATGCAGGTAATTGTGCGGATAAATGGGTCGTGGCGACTTGTGGACGTCCTTGGAGAATGCACTCTCGAGGATCTGTTGGTCGATCTTGTTCAAGGGCAGGATACCATCCCGGACCGCTTCTATTTGTCGCATCTTCTTCTCGCCCTTCTCGACGTCGCGTTTGGCGTTGTTATACATCCAGAGACCGACAGCTGTGAGACCGATGCCGACAGCTTGAACTGAATGGACGGATTGCTTGAACCAAACGATGGCGAGGCAGATGACGGCGATGCGTTTGACGAGCGACGCGATCGAGTAGGTCACCGGCGAAGTGGAGGAGAGGATTGCGAATGCCAAGAGGTTTTGCGCAAAGTGGACAGTGCCGTTGACAATGAAGTAGATGATGACGGAAGGGCCAGTACTCGGTACGCTGTGATGGAGGAGTCGCCACGCGTCCGAGTAGATCCATACAGGAATCATGAGGATGAATGCCATGCCGCTGGAAAAGTAGAGGAGATTGATCTTGTCGAGTTTGTGAGGTGTAGACGATTCGGTCGGCATGATCCTTTTAAAGAAGATGGTTTGCGAGACGAAGACCAATGTCGAACCGAAGGCGCATATTAGACCGAGTACGTTGGAAATCGTCAAGTCGAAGGAGCAGGCGAGCATGACTCCTAGAGTCAAGGGGAGAAGCGAGAGATATGTCGCAGGAGAATAGGATACTTGAAAGAGAAGCGCGTAGGCGAGCACGGTGAACAAGGGGGAGAGCGCCTGGCGTAAGCCTTGAGCATTGAAAAGAAACTCACCTTGATCGTATGTACCGTACTGACTGGAACGCGACTGATAGCCAAAGATCCAAAGATGTGACCGCCAACCTGGAACACCGCCATTGGCAGAGTTCCACGCAATATTGACTTTGTGGGATCCTTGAGACGCGACGATAGGCCGACCTTGCTGCAGACGATACAGTAGCCGGAGACGAAGAAGAATTGGACGATGGTGAGGGTGATGGGATAGCGGAAATTGTTGAGAATGACTTTGCCGGTATTTGAGGATATGGCCGAGGAGATATACCACAGAGCGCATAGGCAGACGAAGCGGATGGTGGAGAGAGGAAATGATGAGGGAAGGCCAAAGGGCCGAGGTGAGGGAGATCTTCTAGGTGTATCCAGCTCGGGGGAACCGTCCACTGCCTTGTCGTAGACGCCTACTCCGTTCACCTGATCGCTTCCAACCATTCTAGGTGGCTTCCCCCAAATCCCCACCGTCAAGCCTCTCGATCTCCCCGTCTCAACAGAATCATCTTCCCGTGGCTGACCCGGAAATGATCGAAGAGGAGAGAGGATGTCAGGCGAAGTGAGGTCGGCGGAAGATGAGGTGTGGGCGAACGGCGCCCGTTGCCGAGAGTCTGCCATTTGCGATGGACGAAATTGGAACGATAGGAAGCGACGAAGGGGGATTTGACGGTGGATTCATCGCATGTTGAGGGACGCTTCACTCGGATGCTAGAGGTTGAGGAGGAGTAATGTTAAGAAAGAGTGTGAGAAGCCGTGTCAGCCAGCGAGGGTAGGAAAAACTTGACGCGTCGAAAAAGACTACCGCTCAAAAAATGATTCTTTTGACTGGCAAAAGGAAGGAACTCTTGCAGCGAGGAAGCCCAGATGTGTAAGTGGGGGCGAATTCAAGGGTTTGGTGAAAAACTTTCTGCTGCTGGGCAGGGCGACTGGATGACAACAGGTAATTCAGCTCCCCCCTTTCAGTAAACGCGGGTCGAGACCACGTGGGAATTGCCTATATAAGAACGTATGTATGAATGTCCGAATTGATGGGGACGCTGCCAACTAGGCCTGTTTGCTAGTTGGATAGGCGAGCTGGTTACTACGCCTTCAACACTCTTTCTAAGTGGCTCGCCGTCGACGAGCTAGATCTCTCCCCTGAAAGCAGTGCCATCGGGTCTGTGCTCTGATTTGTGGAAACCGCCACCATTGGCGATAACGCCGGATATTACCGATCATTCGTTTCCGTCCACCTTCAAATTGACTCCACCATGTTAAATGAAGGCTTCCGCACTTTGGACTACAAAGGGTAGCAAGTTCCCGCAAACAATGAACGCACTGCACACCAAAGCAGCCCGAAGTCAATTGAGATTCCCCGATGGTCCCCCAAACACTGTGGAACCAACTATGCCCGACACGTCGGACCTGGCGGAATCTAGACTGATCTAGTAGAAAGAGCTCGGGCGCGAGATGCGAGATATATGACCGGTGTTTCTGGAAGGCCGAGGGAGAAGGACGAAGTTCGGCGAGGTTCCAGCAGGTTTGCCGAGGTTACTGGAGATGTATAAATAGAGGGTCCCGCTCATTGTCTTTACCTAGGCTCCGAGTATCATTATTGTCACCCCATAGTCCTTCTCCATACCGTGCCATTATCCTTATCTGGTTGAGCCTCCACAGACAACTCTTGTTACCCACCGACGATCGATCAAGCTACGGATCCTCAGACCGTCTTTTGTCCGATTCGAATCATTCCGTACAACCTCGAGCTACCTCGAGGTTACCTAGATCAGTTTCGAAATATCTCCTCTTGATATCGTAAGTGAGAACCACGTCATACAGTCGGCGGGTGCAAGCGCTCGATGGTCCGTGACAGCTCAGCACCGCCGGGTTCGTGCACAATCGGCGTGATCGCTGACGCCGACGCCGTCTTCGTCTCCGTCTCCGTCTCCGTCTCCGTCTCCCCTTTCTCCCTTTCTGCTAGTCTTTAAAGTCTCAAACACTCCAGAATCGAAGGGTAGCGGTGGCTGGACTAAGTTGTTGAGTAGGCTGCCGTCGGAGGAGATGTGATGGGTTGAGCCTGTGTCATTGGAGAAGTCGCCGGTGTCACTCTCGCTGGAGGGGATCTCGGCGAAGATGTGTCCAATATATGCTTGGGGTGCCGAGACATAGCCGTAGCCTTCGACGTTGTTGATTGACCCATTGCCGCCGCCGTTCTTCTTCTCCTTCAAGTAGGCTATAGCCTCTTTGATCCTCGCCAGCAGCCTTCTTCCGGCACTTATTGATGGTGTGATTGCGGAGGTCGTAATGGTCGCAGCGGGCTCTGTTGTAGTTGTCGTCGGTACTGCCGCTGCTGCTGTCATGATCGATACCGTTGCGCCTCCTCCTCTGGTCTGTACTGCCCTTTGCTTTCGAGCTTGACTTGGCTACCTTTTAGGTGTGAATATGGAGAGCTGGGAAAGCTGGCCGTTGGCCTTGTAGTGGGTAGGAGCTGCTTGACACTCGCGCTCATGCTCCAGGCCGCGACGATCTGCAAGGGACTTGTAGAGGCGGACAAGCTCTGTCCAGACTTTGCGTGGTTCAGGAAGTACCGCCGATGGGATCTTCAGCGACTCGAGATCGTCGCCAAGGGAGATGACGAACCGCTCGGACTTCTCCCAACCGTCGATGCGTACGTCTGAACTGACAGCTTCGGCGCTGAGAGTTGAATACTTCTCGTAGTGCTCGAGCATCCTCTCTCGCGTTGTTTTGAGCGGAAGTCACAAGAGTGATATGCGCGCTGAGAGGTCGGCACGACGGGAAGTGGTGTCCACCTTGTGCGTGGAGCTGATATGCCCGTACATGTCGTTCGCAGACCACATGTATTCGATCTCGGCTTGAATGCCGTGGGAAACAGTGAACACAACCGTTGATCGTGCTGTTGCCTCCCTAGTTGCCCATGCATCCCACTGCCTCCCTGTGCCGCTGTGAGTGTCGCTCCCGTTGTGCTCTGAGTGGCATCCGGCTGCTCATCGCCTGCAACCTCCCCTGCCGCTGGATGTGCTCCAGGGTCCTTCCTGCATGGCTCCGTCTCCCTTCCTTCAAGCACTCGGTGTGAGCCTTTCTCGAGGAGATAAACCGTGACTGCCGTCCGCCAGTGGTGAAGGACTCGGTGACCTGTAGAGTGGGGACCGTCTTGGCGAGGGACGAGAAGGAATCCGCCAAGACGAGATATGAAGAATTTTGATCGATCGACGTTGATGGGAGCGTCTAGGATGATGAGGATAGAGAGCCTTGATCTAGAATGAACGCGATATGTAGGTGAGGTCTGCAGCCGTCACTCTACGGAGTCTTGTTGCGATCGGATCTGCAAATCTCGACGTGGATAGGTAGCAAGCTGGTCGCTACCAATGGAGTCGTCCTTGCCGTCCTCGTGGCTCGCAATGTCTGTCAAAGGTTATGGGACTTTGTAGCAGACACACAGAACAGTGGAGACTTTAACTGTGAATCTGTGGGATCCGAGCACCTGTAGTGAAGATGCAAGACGTTCAAATACAAGTATGATGGATGAATGTATGTATGAACGTCCGAGGTGATGGGGAAGCTGCCAGCTAGACCTGTTAACTAACTCGATAGGCCGGTTTGGTTGTACGCCTTCAAAAATTCCCCCTGGGAGGGGTCGAGACCAGGTGGGAATTGCCTGAGCAGCGCGTCGGGCTATTTCATGTCATGGCATACGTTTAAGTTTTGTTCTCAAGCTAAGCATCTCAGCTTGATGGGAATACCATCGTGACCCATCTCGCAGACATAGATGTATGGTGCGTGGACGTCTACCTTCCAACGATAATCAAACAAAATGATGCTCCACAACCATGCGATACACGTCGTTGAAACATCCTGACATCTCCCCGGATCGATCTTGAACCTGTCACAAACAGTTTGCACTGCAACTTGCTTTGCCTCGTCGAGCCTGATTGTTTTCCGCGCTTTCCAGATCCTTTGTAGCTATTGTAAAGCTTATCAATCTCTCCCTTGAATTTCATTATGCTCCTTGCTCTCTTCGTCGAACCCTTGTCGGATAAGACGAATGACGATTCTGGCGGAAGAACCTTGACGAGCTCGACAAGGATTTTAGATTGTTTGGGTGCATCTGCATTGACATCGTTGAGAAGGGCCGCAATGTTGACTTCGCCGTTCGGTAGGACTAGCGTAAGCCGCTCGATGCCATCCGGTAGCAACGACCAAGGCATCTCTCTCGCCAGGCAGCGATTTCAGCTTATGTTCCACTGGAAGATTTCAGCGCAGGACATTATTTCCACTCCCTTGGAACGGGATTGGTCTTCATGCCAGTCACATGGATGATGAGATCATCCTTGCGGCCGTAGAATTTCCAAGTGTTTGGTATGCTTGGGTGTGGGGTGTAGAGATCGTTTGTCGCCCAACTGCCGTCGTCGCGATTGCACATGCTCAGGGAAGGGTAAGCACCCCGCACGACCAACTCAGATACCCCTTGGTCCTCTTGCTCGAAGGTGAAGTAAAGCTCCATGAGGGGCCTAGGGCGAACATAATCCCAAACGCCTTCGACTTCCATACCATCGAGAAGCGACCCTCCCTCGCTCGAGGCCACGAAATTCGAAAATGACACTCCGGCCTCGACGAGTGCGTCGCCAAGCTCATCCGGAACGGGACTTCCCCAGGAGACCACGTGCTTAAGCCGCTTAAACAGCTCTATCCCTCCTGCATCCCTTAACGCCTTCAGGAGTGCCGGAACGGCCCAACAGCTGTCAAAATTGCTAATTCGAAGGCATTGAATCAGGTTTTCGCCTGATTGGGATGGTCGTAGGAAAGATGTACAGCCGTCGTCCGTTCGCCAACGCGCCCCATGATGCTATTCGCGCATGACCATGACACAACGGCGTAGTGATGAGGTTATCACCTTCGGGCGGGCAGCAACTGCATGAGAGCTTTCTTGCCATCTCCGGTGATTCCATGGAATGGGCTTTGGGTCACCCGTCGATCCGCTCGAAAGGATGATGAAGACGGTCTCGTCTGACTCCTCGTCGTAGCTCAAAGCGGTCCGCCAGTGCGAGTCGTCGCCGACTTGTGGCATTCGTTCTATCGAGCACCACTCAACGGCCTCGACTCC
>JAABUL010001941.1_pt1 | contig 36579 bp, 28 predicted proteins | sample 5559151 | NCBI WGS metagenome assembly JAABUL01 (sample SAMN10711876, study PRJNA513368) | rock metagenome | isolation source: Antarctica rocks | place: Antarctica: Victoria Land, Pudding Butte sud | reverse complement strand
GAATTAAAGTCTAATTTATTACCTTTTAATAAAGAGTATAAGGCTTAATTTTTCCTTATAAAACTTAAAATAAAGTTAAAAAATAAGATTATAAATATTAATAATATTCTTAAAAGATATAAAGAGATCTTTACTTAAGCTATTATATTTAAAAATATAATAAAGTATAATTATTATAATAGTAGCTTAAGCTTATAAGGAAAGTCTTTAAATAATTTTAAATTAAAATTATAAAGTAATAAAAAATCTTTAAAAGATTATATTTTAAAGTTTAAATATTTAAATATTTAAATATTAATAATAATAAATAATTATAATTTAAAGGGGATAAATTTAAGTAGAAGGCTAAAGATATTAAAGGTAATATAATAATATATTATTATTATAATAAAGAAGGCTATAATTAACTTAATTATCCTAATTATAATAAGTTCTAGAATTATATAGGCTTTATTAGTATAATATTAATAAAAAAAGATTAGGCCTTATAATTACCTTAAAAGTAAGGTAAGAAATTTAATTAATAAAGGTAATATCCTCTATTATAATAAAGGATTAAATAAATCTTTAAGGTAATTAATATTAAGTAATAATACTTTTAAACTTTAAGTCTTATTTTAATTTAATAAAATATAAAACCTTATAATACTATCTTATTATAAGTATAAATATTAATTAGAAGTAATATATATACTTATAAAGCCTATTAATTATACTATTAATTAATAAATAATTAGAGTTATAAAAAGGAGTATATTACTCTTTTTTATATAATAGATTAAAAAGATTCTAATATTATTTTAAGTATACTTAACTTAGAGATTTAATATATTTTATTAAATTTAAAGGTAAAATACTAGCGCTTTAAAATTAATCCTAATATAATATAAATTAATAAGCCTTAATTATTTACTTAGCATATTAAGAAAGAGTTAAATATATTTATTATTATATATATTAATATAATAATAAGTAAACTTATTAATAGTAGCCTTAAGATTCTTAAGAAGCTTTAAGGCTTTATTAATATCTTTTCTAATAATAAAGTAGATATTTTACTTATATTTAAGGAAGGTAATTATATTATTATGTTTATAAAAGGTAAGGAGCTACTTTATAAGCCTCTTTATAATTTATCTTAAATTAAGTTAATAGAATTATAATACTATTTTAAAGATTCTCTTTAAAAAAGCTTTATTTATAATTTTATTTCTTTAATTAAAGTATTTATCCTTTTTATATTAAAGAAGAATAGTAAGTTATATTTATATATAAATTATAAGGATTTAAATATAATAACTCTAAAAAATAGATATTTATTACCTTTAATTATTAAGATATTAAATAATTTAAATAATTTTAAAATCTTTATAAAGTTAAATCTTAAGAATACCTATTATAAGATTTATATTAAAGAAGATAATAAATAAGAGATTATTTTTTATACTTATTATAATTACTTTAAATACTTAATTATATTATTTAGGCTTATTAATATATTAATTATATTTTAAGCTTATATTAATAAGGCCCTTATAAAACTTATTAATATAATATATATAATATATTTAAATAATATCCTAATTTATAACTCTAATCTAATAGACTATTAATAGTATATTTAATAAATATTAAAATAATTAAAATAATTCTTATTATTTATTAATCTTAAAAAGTATTAATTTAATATTAAGAGGATTAAACTTTTAAGATTTATTATTTTAATCTTTAATATTAAGATAGATTTTAGATATATAAAAATTATTAAAGAATAACCTTAATTTAAAATTTATTAAGATATATAAATCTTTTTAAGTTTTATAAATTCTTATTATTAATTTATTATAATTACTCTTATATAATAGAGCTACTTATAAGCTTATTTAAAGGGAGTAAGGATAATAAAAGAATTAAGTTACTAAATTAAATAATTATTATTAAGAAGGTATTTTAAATATTATAAAATACCTTTATCTTTATATTATTTCTCTATTATTATAATCTTATAAAGGTATTTTATATAAAAATTAATATATTAAACTTTATTATAAGGATAGTTTTATTATAATAAGATAAGGATAAATATTAATAACTTATTATATTTTAATCTTAAAAATTAACTAACTTAAAATAAAATTATAAGATATATAATTACGAATTACTTATTATTATAATAAGAGTAAAATACTAATAATATTATTTAAAAGGTAGTAAGTTTATTATTAAAGTATAAATTAATTATAATAATCTTAAAAGGTTTATAAAGTAGAAGGAACTTAACTTTAAGTAAATATAATAGGTATTAAAGCTTACTACTTATAACTTTAAGATATTTAATTACTTAGGGAAGTTAAACCTTATAAATATACTATCTTACTATCTTAATTATAAGGGAAAGTTTCTCTTAAATATAAAATTATTATTAATATTATAAAATAAGCTTACTCTTTAAAGGAATAAAGACCTTAAAGAAGCTAAAGATATTATTATAATTATTATAATTATATTTTATATTATAAGTATTTAAAAATTTAAAAAGGATATAAAAAATATATTAAAGGAAGCTCTTTATAATAATACTTAAAGGCTTATAAAAACTCTTATTAAGGATATTTAAAAGTATAATAATTAAGTAAAGTCCTTTTTAGAAGTATTAATAATATATTATTATAATTAATTATAAGTATAAAGTTTAAATTTTGAGAGGTTATTAATATTTAATAATTACCTTTATATTCTTAAAGATAAAATATTATAAAGTAAGCTTATTTATTATTATTATAATAATCCTTTAATAGATTATTTTAATATTAAGAAGATATATAATCTTCTTACTTATAAATATTATTAAAATAAAAGCCTAATTTAAATTATTAAGTATTATTAAACTTATAATATTTATTAATAAATTAAGTTATCTTATTATTAAGCTTATAATAAACTTAATTCTCTTCTAATTTTAAATAAGCTTTAAAAGGAGATTTCTATAAACTTTATTATAAGTTTACTTCTTAATAAATATAAGAATATAATTTATAACTTAATCTTTATTGTTATAAATTAATTTATTAAAATAGTAAGGTATATTTTTATTAATATAATAATTAATACTACCTAGTTAATAAAAGTATTTTATAAAGAAATAATATTATTAATAATAAAGGCTTTATATTTATCAATATCTTTTGATTAGCTATTTACTTCTATTTTAAAATTAAGAGGTACCTTAATACTATCTTCTATTTATAAATAGATAGATAAATTAAATATTAAAATTAGATACTTAAATACTATTTATATATCTTTATAAATAATATTTAAATTAATTAAGTTAAATAGTTACTTATAACTAGATTTATATATATAGATAGTTATTATTCCTTTATTAAAATAATACTATTTTTTCTTATATATAAATATTATCCTAAAATCTATTAAAAACTTAAGGATAATCCTTAAAAAGGAAGATACCTAATATAAATTAAAAGATTAAACTATTATAAATTATAAAGGATAAAGCTATTAAATACCTTTAAATTATATAAGAATCTTAAGCTAAGTATTATAATAAGAATTATGAATTATAAATATATAATATTAATAAATCAATAATATTAATTATAAAGAACTTAAAGTAAAGATATATATTTAAATAAGAAATTATCTTATAAATTTATAAGGCCCTTTAAGATTATAAATAAAGTTAAAGTATAAGTATATTACTTATTATTACCTTAAACTTATAAGATTTATAATATATCCTATATCTTATTACTAGAACCTTACTATCTTTATAATTATAATAAATTAATAGATATCTTTATATAAGCCCCTAAACTTATTAATAATAAGGAATAATAGGAGGGTAAAGAAATTATTAATAAGATTAATAAGGAATAAAGAATTTAATATAAGGTTAAATAAATAGGTTAAGATAATAAATATAATTAGTAAGTACCTAATAAAGACTTTAATAAGGTATATAAATTAACTTAATCTTATAATATATAAGTAGGTAATAAGTATAAGTATAATAAAGATATTTAATTAATAATATATATAATTAGTAAGCAGCGGTAATATAATAAGTTATAAGGTAAAGTAGATATATATTTAATAAATTTATACTATAATTATACTCCTTTATATAATTATACTTACTTATATAAGTATTTAAAGTAGGAATATACTTTTATTATATCTATCTATATAATTATAATAGCTTTAATATATTATATTTAAAAAAATACTATTAATTTTAATATAATCTAATAAGGATATTAGTGATATATTATTAAGTAATAAGCCTAGGTACCTTATACCTTATAAAGTTTAATAGTAAATAAGATATATTAATAACCTTTCTATACTAAAGTATAACTACTTATTAAAGTTCTAATATAATTAAGATATAATATTCTTATTAATAATATTATAATACTATCTTAAGCTAAGGCTTAAGCTTTAATATTATTAATACCTTCTTATACTATTATAAGCTATTAAGATTAATTTATATAACCTTTATTTAATCCTCTAACTTACTAATATATACCTTAAACTCTTAATTTTAATCTTATAAATTAATTATAATTTAAGGGGCTTACCTATTTATAATAATTATTTATTTATATACTTTCTACTATTAAGTAATCTTCTTATTAAATCTCTTTTACTTAATCTCTAAAGGAGTATATTAATTAATCTTAGTATATTATTATATAAATCTTCTTACCTTATCTTAAAATAGGATTAGAATCTATATATATTAATAACTACTCTATTATTAAGCTAGTACTAATATACCTTTATATATAATCTATACTATAATAACTATTAATATAAAAATAATAGGAAGGGGAATTATTATAATTATATTTATTATCCTTTCCTAATATAAAATAAGTTTTATAAGGGAGATCTAATATACTATTAATATTAATATACTATCTTAGAGTAAATAGGCGCGGATATACTTAATTATAAAAATCTATAATAAGTTAATATATTAATAAATAATAATATAATAATAATATACTTATAAAGTTATAATATAGGTATATAATAATAAGATATCTATATTATATATTTATATTACTATTACTACTATCTTATAACTAGTATAAGTATTTATAAGAGAGGTTATAAGAATTATAAAGAAGATAAAACTTTAAAATAAGAAGTTTATTAATATATTACTATATTAACACGTATATAATTAAAGCTATATAATTAATAATAATAGATACTAACCTTCTATCTTATTATATATTAAATATTAATAGAGATTAATATATCTACTATTATATCTTAATATATCTACCTACTAAGAGTTATATATTATAATATTATTAATATATACTTACTATCTACTATTATATTTACTATTAATATAATATATTAATAATAGGTAATAATATATTATTATATTATTATAATACTATTCTACTACTAGTATAAGCTATAAGCTTAATATTATAAAGTACTTTATAAAAATCTAATCTACTATTAATATATACTACAATTATAATATTTTTATTAAGTAATAATAGTTTTATTCTACTATTAATATATACTATAAGCGTAACTATTATAGAATAGATAAGATAGTATTATTATGAATACTTATATATTATCTACTTATATAAGGATATATTTAATATACGCCTACTAAATAATATTATTACCGCCTTATAAAGGCTTTAATACGTATATAACTTATATATAATAATTAATACTACTATAATAGTAATATATTAAATAACTCTTTTCCCTTATTTTTCCTACTAGGTTTTAAGGTTTTTTAATAAGTATTTATATTACTATATTCCTAAGGACTAGGGCCTAGGCGGGGAGGTAATTATTAGGCTATAATATATATACGCCTTATATACTATTATATAACCTACTTAGTAAACCTTCCTTATAAATATAAGGTAATATTAATATAGTATTAGGCTATATCTTAATAGATATATATTATCTAAGTACTCCCCTATATTTTCCTAAGTTCCTTAAAGATTAATTCTAATATATATACTACCTAAGATATAAATATACTATATCTTATCTTAAGCTATATTACTTAACTTTACATCTTTTATATTTCCAAGCCGCTAGCTTAGAGCTAGTAGTATCTTACCTTACAATATTAACTTAAATACTTAATTCTAACTTTAAATATTAACTTACTAAGACTTAAGTTAAATATCTAACTTAAGTTTAAAGTACTAACTTAATATAATTAGCTTACTTTCTATAATCTTATTTCTATTAATATTAGTATCTATAAGTATTCTTATTATTATTAAAATCTACTTAGAACTAGAATAGAAGAGTATATTATATAAATCCTTCCTATTATATTTAAGCTCTTAATATTCCTAATAGGCTATATATTAATATAAACTAGAAAGTAAGTCTAGAAATTCTTTTATTAAGTTAGAGAGAGAAGGTAAACGATATTATCTATTATAGCTAGCTTAAAGTATTTAGTATATTTAAGACTATTAAGATTCCTTAATACTAAATATTAAAAAATCCTCCTCCTAAATTTATATATAAATTTATATAATACTTAGTTATTATAATTATATTAGCTTATAATATCCTAATTTATTATAATTAAAGTTATATAAACTTTTATTACTAAGTACTCCCTTATATATTATACTTAATTATCTAATCTCTATTTATAATTAACCTCTAGCTAAAGAGCTCCTCTTATCCTATTAAAGACCTCCTATTACTACTAATAGAATAAGAGTAAGATCTTATTATCTCTTAATCTATAATATCCTACTTACTAAAAGAAGAATAACTTAGTTATTATATAGCCTTATTAATTAGGCCTTAGAGTAAGTAATTATATATATAATCTATTAGCCTTTATAATAGTAGTATAATCTATTTATAAGATATTCCTATAAATATAAGATAAAGAATAAGAGCTAGAGGTAAGAAGGAATAATATAGTATCTAACTAAGCTAGTCTAACTAAATAAGTATTATATATATTTATAGATATATTTATAAAGTATATATAATCTTAATAATAATAAATTAGGATGTTATAATACTAATATAATATTAATAACTGAATATTATATAAGTTTATATACAAATTTAAATAAAAGGATTTCTCAATGTTTAGTACCAAGGAATCTCAATAGTCCTGAATACGCTAAATGCTCTTGGCATGCGTCTCACCCGCGCGGCAGAGCCGTGAGGGGTGACGTATAAGGCTTGCGCGTCTTCTAGAAGGGGTATTAGAAGTCCCCCGTAGAAGACCTCTTTGATTCTTCAAGAATTAGTCTTACTATGAATAAGACTGCTATCAGATTGCTACATGACCCTCATGATCAGTGATTATAACATTATCTAGGTGATGTAGGGTCAGGGAGCTACCATGTTTGAACGGAGCTAGCATACGTAGACTACAAACAGCCAACGCCTTTATGGATGAATAAAATAGCTATTCCACCACATTTTATCAAGCACAACCTGCTAATGCAAACATAGCACAGGCGATCCAAGCGCTCGTTCGGCCTGCTTTCCATGCCATACTGTTTCTCCCATCACGTTCTAGATCTCAGACTGTCCGTCACGGGCGTTACTCACACGGAGAACAGAGACAAGGATATCTCTTCAATGTGCCCAGTCTGTTAAGCGCGGCAGTTACTGGGACCAAGGTGATCAGCGACGCTTTCCCAAAATCGCAGAGGTAGTTTATCATCTGCTGCAGAAGCTTCGACGCTGAGCGTGCCGTCAAGACAAGCTAACACACTATCCCGATAGCACTTACCCATCAGGGCACCAAGTTGCGGCACAAGCTCCTCTAGGGCAATGGTCCTGACGTCGTTGGTGGCGCGTCGAGACAGACCCTCACGTGGAATGTTAGGGTATATTTGCCAAAATCCTATCTCGAGCAGCAGGATGCCGAGAGCATAATAATCATGTGGTGCTTGGAAGCCTTGGTTCTGATAAAGATATTCTGGATGCACGTAATAATCCTCATTGTGAAACCCATGCGTGGGTCCATCGCTTTCCGTGAGGTCTCTGTCTGCGCGACTCTGTGCAAACCCGATGAAATAGAACGATTGGGGGTCAATCTTACGTCCGTCCTCATGGGGGAAGAAGACGACGTTGGACGCGGAGATATTGCGATGCAACCATGATACAGAGTGGAGTTCAAATAGCGCGAGGGCAAGACCGTGCGCAAGGCGGAAGCGGTCTCCTAGTAGCCATTGACTATTGTCGCTTTGGAGCAGCTCACGCAGGGTGACCATTTCCTGAAATTTACCATTGGGACCATCCGGTAGCTCGTATAGCAATCCTGAACGGAGCTTGAGAGGGTTGTGATAGTAACCCCGACAGCGCAGAACTCTGAACAAGCGTTCGTTTGCGGACATTGTCAGTAAGTCTGCTGTCTCCTGCAAACGGGCAGGCATCCAAGGTAGGTAGAGGCCGGGCGTTGTGTCGGGCGCATACCTGCGAATAGCGAGATTCTCTTCGGCAATGACGGTATCAGAACCTGACTTTGAACGTATACGAACTTTGGAGGCCATGCCTATTTGTGGCAGCGTTTCGAAAGTGGAGAAATCGACACAGAGATTGCCACTGGAAGCTCGAGGCACCGTCGAAGGATCGAGCACTCGACGTCTCGTGAACACTTTGCTTTCGGCGCGTTTATCTAGGGCCTCTGCGAAAAAGTCTTGCAGTTTCAGAAGCCAGATAGGCTCTTTGCTTTCCAACAGGACATAGTCTGTATACGCGACAGCACTGGTACGTCTTTCAACATCTAGAACCTCCAGAAGACGATCGATGCGGCTTCTCAGAGGGAAGAAAGCTTTCCTCCCTTGAACCCCGAAATCGGCAAGCAGTCTCCACACCTCTTGTAGATGGTCTATGATAATCTTGAAATCACCATACGACGCGCCAGCGAAAGATTCTGGGAAAGCCGGGAAGTCTGAATCTGTCATTTTGGCCGCCGAACGCCACCCCTGAAATCTAACCCTCTCGACGAATACGTGTATTTGACTATCTTCCCTCTCACACGCTTTGCCGAATTCTTCTTCGATAGACGTTGACCACATGTAGATGGCCAATGACCGCAGGTTTGAATCGACCGCGGCAGCCTTGGGACGCATGTTTTTATCCAGGATAAGCATCTTCTTGATGAGGGATAAAAGACCTTGTACAAATGGTGAGGGGTTGAGAGCCAATGTATCGAAGCTCTCTTCCAATCCCGAATTTGGTTTATCATAGTCGTGAAAGCAATAGTGCGTGTAATGAAGGCCTTCTCTTCGCCGCTTGGTCTTGAGTTGCTCAAGTCCCTTACATCCGCCTTGATAAAACACTAGTAACATCAGCATCACACATCCAAACGCCCATATATCACTGGACCGCCCTATTGGATTCCGAAAAAAGTCTTTGTCTTCGTGCTCAGGAGCGATGAAATCTTCGGGAATATTCGGCGCCATAGAACTTGAAGAGTCCTGGCCCTCTACGATTCTGGAAAGACCGAAATCCGCCAAAAGCAATCGTCCGTCATCCACAAGGATGTTGGTAGGTTTTAGGTCGCGATGACATCCTATTAAGAGCAGATTTTCCAGGATGAATTCATGGAGAGTCGCCAGCGCAGATGCCAAACCAGAAATCGCCATGACGACAGATTTTTCAGATTCCATGATCGCCAAGGATGAAGATGTATCACTCCGGAATAGCTGGTCAAGATTCCCATGGCTGACAAGAGGGAATATAAGGTTGAAGCTTGTACCGTGAGTGTATGCTGACAGTAGTGGGATGATGTTCTCATGTTGCACTGAAGACAGAATACTGAGGTTTCGAAGTTCCTTCTTATACGCCTCCTTCTTCATATGAGGATGAAATTGTTTACGGACAATCTGAAATTCCTCGTAAGCAGCCACATATTTAGCAAGCGCCAAGAACCAATGCAACTTACTCTGCCTGGGTATGCTGGCTCAACTTGATGCCCTGGCTCGACCTGTATTTCTGTGACAAATCCAAACGCGCCCTCTTCGGATATAGGCCGCTCTGGTCGACTAGATTTGACGGGTAGTATAACATCTTGACGGAAGTCGTTTGGGATGAAGACGCCAAGATGAATCTTAGGTGCAATAAAATGCCATTGAGCGCTTTGGAAAGCATCTGCATGATTAGTGTCGAATCTGCAGAGAAGGAGCTCTCTTTTAGTTAGCGGTAGATGATGATCAATCTCAGAGCCCATGGAGTCTCCATGATCAGTGAGACTGACTATGTAGCGAAGGTACACAAGCCCCAGGTGAAATAAAATCGCGAATGTTACCTTCGCTTTCGTGTAGATCTTATAACTCAGGCCAGGTTGCGAAATGGCCGCAAATATCGGGTCATCGTTATGGGCGGTAAGTTTTTCCTCTTGAATTATCTTTGAGATGCTGTTCTTATTGAAGATTTCATCTAGGATGAGTCTTGGCACATCCCAATGCCCGTCGACGTTGTTTTGATGTGCTTTCAATAGTTGTCTAGAGATGTGGTGCGTCATAGGCTCCATTCGATGCTCTGAAAAGTGGAAGAAAACGTGATTTGTCCGGTGCAGAAGTGCTTCCCATCGAAGCACTGGCGACCAGTCAGATAATCGTTTAAAATTTCCTGTGGCTAGGGCTCGGATCTGAGCTTCTGATCCGGCAGTAGTGCTATGGGCGCATCAGGTCAGAGGTCCAACGTGTTAATTAGAAGTCACGCTGTCAATTTCGTCCTGGAGCCATCAGTTCAAATCCTATTCTGAGACAATATCTCGAATCGGAACTTAGCGACCTCCGTCAAGAATCGTGCAACTTGCAAGATGTAGTTGCTATCGTTTGTCTGTTGGGGCAAGTGTATCAGCCACAAGGATAGGTGTAATCAGAGGGAACTGACTTCAAGGTGATAATTCGATCCGAACAGCCGCCTGAGAAGTTTTACCAAGTCTACCTTGTCAATGTATCGCCTCGAAAGTATTTGGTTCTTCATTTTGCATAGCCAATTTCTCGAAAAGCTTTGTTTTTTGCGCGTGCGGCTGGCTGGCAGATTCAAGAGTTTGCCATGAAAAGCGCCTTGCAGAGCCTCAAGCTTCAGATGACGCGGCATGATGAGCTGGCAAACATAGGGCATGCAGGGTCTTTAGACCACGCCTCACGCTGATCATCATCGTGCATGTATGTACCTCTGAAGGATTACCTGGAAGGAGTCCAGCCCCATTGAAATTGGGAACGGAAAGGTCTAAGCCTTCTTCCAAGGCTGGCGCTGCGCGTGGAGTCACTTCCATTGAGTTGGGAGGACACCAGGAAGCGTTTCATGTGCGAGAGAGATCCAGCAAATTTATCCGAGCGCTAAGAATTTAGCGGCGATCTTACTAAAAAGATATAATTCCTAGATATAATTATTATAATATCTAAATAAGGAACTAAACCTTAAATTGTTATAGAAGTTAATAAATTATATAGTCTTTATCTAATTAAGTTTATAAACTTAATAGAATATATCCTAGAATTATATATACTATTTATCTTTATATATATTAAATTTTATAAGATTTTATATTATTTTTATATAATTATCCTACTTATTATATACTTATTAGGAAGTACTTATATTATAGATTATTAATAAAGCTACTTATTATACTTTTAATTTATAAGAGGAAGATAATAGATTATTAATAAAGGTACTAAATATATAATTATAAAAAGATTAAATATATAATCTCTTAATAAGTATATTTTAAGATTGAAGCGAATTTAATAAGATTACTACTAAATTATTAGCGCTTAGATAAATATGCTAGGAAGTCTGTTATATATCTAGGATTAAGGTTCAAGCAGGCGTACCCCGCACCACGCTTAGTAATCGAGGCTTGGCAAAGCGATGCTGCTATATTGATTTAACACATGATACTATCATTGTATTATTGCTTATATACTCAACGACTCTAGTATAACATCTCTACATTAGTAGTATCTACCACAGGAGCCTTGTGGGATACTTGGGGGGCGTGAAGCCGGCCTCAGCTGAATAGCTGGATTCCACGCCGCAGGAGGATTGTTGCCTGGATGGATATGATGCAGATCTTTCAAGGCCTTAACGGGGCGCTCCTGCCTAACACAAGATAGCGTGGTGGCTTTTGTGTCTAGACCCTGGACCTCGTCATGCCGCAGCTTTCAAAGTCAAGTACTTGCTAGTTACAGCAAGAGGAAGCACTGGGAGGAAAATTTGACACGTCAAGTTCTTCCCTCAGACCATTGGGTGCTGAATTTCTGTCTGCCCCGTGGAGTCTGTATCGTCTAAGGTTATCATTGAGCTTGATCGTCTGCAAAGATCCGCTTGTTATAGCACTCCTTCGCCAGGTCGAAAGCCTATGCTCCCAAAGATGGACCCATGGCCCCCAAAAAGCCTTGGTCACCAGCCTCTCCAAAATGCCGATCAGGTGTTCAGTGCAGCATTCGAGTGCGTGCATGTTTTGAAACCGCAGTCGAATGGAAGTGATTCTACCGTTGGTGAGGCAACTCAGGTCGCATTGGTCTCGGTAACGTCTGTAACTGATGAGTCTCCAGACATGGAGCCGGTCAAGATCAGCAGTCTTGAGCAGATACAAGAGGAAACAAGAGTATGTCCCTCTGAAGTCGGTTTCACTTTAGAGGTATACATCTCGCCTGATAACGAAGCTGAGAATAGGCCAATTCATCTCGGGCGCAACAGTCTATCTAGTGAGATATCACCCGACTCCCTTCAGCTGAGGGGATGGAGCGCTTCTGAGTTAATTGACCCTTGGCTACATTAGCCTATTATCGCAAAATACAACTTGGTCGCGTCTCAATATCTCTCTCAAGAGTTTTCAGAATATCGTTGATGCACACAATTTCAGTGATAATGTCTATGATGTTGTCCAAGCCTTCCGCCGTAGGAGAAGCGAGATTCACCAATTCCGGTGGAATGCGTGCCGAGCGCGGTTGACGAATCCAGTGGTCGACCACTTTGGTCAGTCCTCGACTTATCACGCATCTGACTTTTCTCCCAACTCATGCATTTGGCAGAGATATGTTACAGAATCCAGTACCCAGTACGCAACAATCGCGACCAGGGAGATCCATTCTCTATGCGCCAGATGGGCGTTTGTCACAAGAGTTGTGGACCGCAGAGCTCGGCTTGGATCATATTGCAGCCAAGCCCAGAAGTTTCAAGCCAGCTGGAGCTAGTGTTTAACGACGCAGGATATGCTGCTGCCAATGAAGAGGACCCCATGTCTCTGCATGTTGTTTTCCTCTCCTCTCAGAGAGCTAACTGGGACGATTACTTGGAGCATTTGCGAATTGATTTAGAGCCGCTGGTTTGTTTGCTATGAGAGAAGTCTTTGCTTCTCCATGGAGGCTGATTGTGCTCTCAGAACGAGGCAGCGCAATTCTCCAGGGTTGGCGTTGGCCGCGATTGCAAGTATCCAGATTCGGATTTCTCTGTACGTTTCGAAGATTGTCAAAGGCTGCAAAGATTCCAGTGGAAGCTTGCTCAAATCTTACCAGCTCTTGAAGGTAATATTTGTGCATTAACAACGTGCGAAGAGCGCTGGCAGAGTCTACCTAACCACCTAGGAGTGCAACCCACCCTCATCGAGATTCGAGGCATCATCATGCAGCTTGAGTTTCACAAGGCCGCTATACGAAAATTAGCGGAGCAAGCTAGTCGATCCACTGACCTGGTATAACTGATCCCTTTTGATCACCTCTAAATCTTTCCTTTGCACGCCCTAATGGTTTGCGCTGACTACCTCCCATGCCTGATAGCTGTACAAAATCCTCGATTTCCGCACAAGCAAGCAGATGCAGAAAACAAGCACCGCTATGTTCCAAAGATTGAGCACCTTGGACTCGGAGGCCAGAATCCTTACCCTTCTTAGCGAGGAAAGAGGTAAAGATTCGAAGGCCATGAAAGCCTTGACCTCAGTTGCAACATTGTACCTTCCAGCTAGCTTGATCGCGACTATATTCCAGTCGAACCTCGTTCAGCTGCTTCCGACGTCATCTCCACCACAGCCAAGCCACTTTGTAGTAGCCCCACAACCATGGCTACCAATTGTCGCAACTATCTCGCTCATGGCTTTGACTCTAGCCTTGGTGCGGCTTCTAGACACCCTCAATAAACATGTTGAGGGAAGACGTTTAAAGGTCCAAAGTCCCCAAGCGAATACAGTTGACGTGAATATTGCAAGTTAAGAAATGAGTATGAGATGTTTTCTGAAAGAATATACACGTTACAATTTACATAAAACTTGACGAGTGGCTTTTATTCATTGTACAAAGAATAGTGCGGTTTCCTTGGGAAATCTGCCAGTAGCTCCTGACACTGTCACTAAAGATCTCCAACATTTGCTGTGGGACATGGCAATCTACATAAGATCTCGTTATTAGAAGAAAGCGTATCTGTCGCTGTCTCGAGGTCTCCTGTTCCCGCTTGGGACACTGTTAGTACTCTCGCTATCGCCAATGAAATGTTCGCGACTACCCTATATCGATTACATATCAAAATTTTCTTGCGGATAATCTCGGGGATTCATATCAGCAAACCGTGGGACGAGCTCCGGATACTCGTGTCCTCTAGCCCAGCCTAGAGTGAGTAACCACCCAATCTGAGCCCAGCCAATATTAATGATGTCTTTGGTCACGAAACCGAATACATTGTCGAGCTCTTCCAATGTGTACCGACTAGTCTCCGGCACGAACCTAGAGCGCCCATCGTTAGATGATCACCTCAGTAGTAAGATGATAAGGTACTGACATGATGAGCAGTAGCCAGCCGAAGAGGTTCATCAAAGCATAGAAGCCGAAACTTCCCTCCGATCCGAACCCGTGAAGCATTGGAGGCCATGTCAATGCCATCAAGGAGTTCAATCCCCAGTATACGCCAGTAAGAAGCCCAACTCCTGCGCCGAATTAGCAATCTGAATATGTCTTCGACGCTAATCGCCGAGATATCGAGATTAACGGGCATGCTGATTGTATCTTACCAGTGTCTCTCACTTCTAGAGGGAGGCATTCAGATGCGTACACCTAGTAGATCAGCAATTTGATTGTTTCAAGCACCAATCATTGTGTTGCTGGCCACCTACCAAAGGAACTGGGCCCTCTCCAATGCTATAAGCAACACAAAAAAGGTATGCGAATGCTACGACCAGGCCGTGACGGTGTGCTTTCCATACGCCGAAGGATAATCCGATTGCTAACTGCAGAAAACTCATCAAAGGGAAAGTCGTGAGCAACAAGAGCCGCCGGCCGACTTTGTCGATAAGAAACGCCGCTATGATTGCCACCCCGAAATTGATGGCGCCGAAGCCCAAAGAGAACTGTCTCATCATGAGCATAGGCTGACCACAATGCTTATGATTAGGCATACCTTAAGCGCGATCTTGTCCTCTGCGGATTCACACAAGGTGTCACCTTTGCAGTCGACCAATGAATCTTTGAACACAGAGCTGGAGTAATAGGCAAGCACGTTCACTCCACACAGCTGTTGGAGCGACATGACTATCAGGCCGGCTGTCATTGCCCGGCGGCATCTGTGGTCGCGAAACAAGGCTAATGTGTTCTGCAACCAAGCATTCCAGGGATTGTGCGCTTGCCCTTTGTCTGTATGAGTACCTCCCGGATTATGCGACTCTACCGGCCATTGCGCCATGCCTATCCAGGCGTCAATGAGAAACATATCTCTTCCTGCTTGGGCTTTTGTGTTTCGGAGTCGGCGCAAGGCTTGGAAGGCTGCCTCATAATGTCTCTCAATTCTCAAGCGGTATTTTGGGTGGTCCCGCCGTTCAAGACGGCGTGCTTTGAGAATATGCCAGCGCGGTGATTCAGGAAGCGCCATCATTAGGAAGAAGAGTACTGCGGGAGCCACGATCGAAGAATCAGCATAGGGACTATGCTTGACTTGAGGCACTTACCGGACTACCGATCATGAACCGCCATTGGTGTCCCTAAAATGATTAGATTGAAGCGAATTTACGGCAGACTGTCTCACCAGATTTCTGAAAGCGTAGGTAAATGCGTATCCCAACATTATGCCCAATGCTGTATACAGCTGCCAAGTCAACACCAAGGCCCCTCTGATTTCCTCCGATGGCACACTTTCCGCAGCATAAATTGGGATCGTTGCGCTTTTAGGTCCAACTCCAAAGCCAAGAAGCAGGCGACAAGCAAGAAGTTGTTGCCAGTTCTGGCAGAATGCTTGCCCAAGACACGAGGCGAAGCAGAACACGCAGCACACCATGATTGCACCACGTCGACCATAGAAACGATTGAGAGGTTCTGTCAGGCTGTTAAGGCTGTCAGCCAAAGCTCTACTAGGAGTAGTAGCTCTACCAGAGAAGAAGAAGCGCAGAAGTGCTGTCGCACTTCTGCCTGGGAGGTATTGGCTCGGATCGACTTACAAGCATGACACAATACACATCAGATATGGTGCCGAGTTGAGCAAGCCGATGAGCGCGGGTTTTTCCTCAATATTGAATTCCTTTGGATAGTACAACTGTGCTGCTCCACTGTCAGCGTCATTCTCAGCGCTGCAAAATCGACATTACCTCCATTGACCGCACTCTCGTCCCATCCTTGAATCACGGCGCCCAAAGAGCAGCACAGCACCAGTGCATGAACATGCCAGTTCTGGCGAATATATATCTGCCATCTGCCTCTGTTGCCTTCCATCTCAAACTGTTCATCCTCGTACTTCTGTCGAAGGACTACAATGTCGTCCGTATCAGTCGGCCCAACATCTGGGTCTTGTCGTCCAACTCTCAAACCCTGTCCAGTACCATTTGCTTCCCCAACGGACTTTTCGGCTTCCCTTCTGCGTCTTCCATCTTCTGCCTTGCGTTCGTCTCTAAGATATTTGACTTGCGCGTCGCCGAAGGGTCTGCGGGCGAGGAAAGCGCCTCTATGGATGTACTGGGCATGATCGTGCAGACCTGTCCTCAACAGAAACTCATTCTTCCTCTTGATGACGTCCTGGGCGGTTTTGTCTTCGTCGAAAGGACCTCGGACGCCGATCCGTCTCCTTCGGCTGTGCTCGAGAGAATCTCGGTCCATGCTCGGGAGATTTTGGGGTTCAGCGAAACGATTCCTCACGTAAGAAATGAGATGCAGCTAAGGCAAATTTCATTCACTATGCAGCGTTGAAAAGGAAACAGGAAGGCAAGCACATCGTCGAGAAGCACTGAGACGGGTCAGGCTTCAGCCTTGCCGAGGAGACCCCTTGTTCCCGAGCGCTTGCTCGTGCTTACGTCGACAGTTACCTCCGTAGGATTGTGGGACTAAGGCTTGCCGCTGTAAATCCTTACGTATCCGGTGAGCCCTACCCACCAATAGAGGCGTTTCGTGTGTGAGCAGCCCAAACGTGCCCTGCAGTGAAGGCAAAAGAAGGCAACCAGATCAAGGGTTGAGCCGACTAGTGAACGCTTAGACAACCACGGAGCTAGCGCCCTCCGAAATGGGGCTGAAGGCCGGCGTTTCGTGCATCGTAATAATGCCTTGATTTCAAACCAGGTTCTCACCGGTTACAGGGGATGAAGTTTTGCGAACTCTCTGGACTACTGTCTTGTTCATCGCCTTGTTCTAGATCATGCAGCCTAGTGTTTACCGTATTTTAGCTTATATACAAGTTAGAACATTTCGATTAGTCATGACTTTATACCCGTTTCTAAAATAGTATATTATCATCTTATAAGTAGAAATATAACTAGTAAACCTTATATATAGATATATTCTTAATTAGCTACTAAGTAGCTAGTCTATTATAATTAGCTTAGATATAATAAGTATAAGGCCTGTTTTGAAACCTATAGTACTAAAACCTCTTTATATCTATCTTAGTAGAAGTCTTAGTATTTAATATACTATAATAATATAGTTTATTTATTATAGTAGGATTAAGATATATATTATACTAATTGAATAGTATATTTAAGATAAATATATAGATAAGTAAATTATAATCCTAATTCTAGTATTATTAAAATAGTATTAAAAAAACCTACTAATAGGTATATCTTATATCGTATACTATCTACGCCCTATACTACCTACGCCTTATATTACTTAGTCTCTTAGCCCCCTATATAGAATTTAGCTAAATCACCTATATTTATAGTTAAATTTCATGTAATATTAATAAGATTTATAATCTTATACTTCTAAGTAATAGGCTTAGTAGCTTTAGTAATAATTTAATTAAGGATAGTATTAATCTAAAAGTATACTATGTTAAAGTATATAATAAGCCTAATACTAAAGTATAACTATCTACTTTAGAATATAATTAATAACCTTAAACGTATTAGATAAAAGATATTATACTCGTATCTACTACTATTAGAATATAGTGATATTAGCTTATAGATATCTACTAAGATAAGTAATATAATCTTAAAGTAAGGAATATATATTAATAAATTAAGATAAGAAGAAATATAATCTTAGATATTAATATAAATCTTAAGTTAAATATAAAGATTCTTCTTAGTTATATAACTAGTCTTTAAAGAACTAGGCTATTAGGAATTTCTAATATTAATCTTTTATATATATATTAACTAATATTATAGTTTAATTTAAAATAGATTAATACTAGTTGTATATTTTTTTCTATTATCTTTTCTTTTAGATTAGAAAAGTACCTAGTATTAATCTATTCTAGCTTAAACTTTAATATTAGCTTACTTATAAACTAAAGACTAGTATATAAGATTCCTACTAGTCTCGTCCTATTAAGACTTATAATATTACTAGGAAGGATTTTTTTCTTCTTGGAATTTATATTTATATTTTCAAGTATTATATAGTTACTAGAAAATACCTGTAATAATCTAGATTTTTATATATGTTAGGTAATTCACCTTTACTACCTAGCGATCGTAAGTCTTAGCGTAGTTAGATATATAGATTCTAGTAGGGGAGCTAATAGAACCAGTTATATCTTCTGCATTAATAAGCCGATTTACATCATTTTATAGTGTATATACTCCGTAGGTCCATGCGTATCATTTGTACCATTTTGATGTCTCATGATGAGTGGACGGTGATTGGTCGGTATGTGAAGGCTACTTAGGCACAGGTATAGCAGGTAAATCAGTGCTAAGACACATGGATTTAGGTATGTAATTTGACAGGATCAGTTATATCTTTGTCGTCAATTGACTAATTAATGTCATTTTGGGGTGTATATACTCCATAGGCCTATGCGTATTATTTGTACTATTTGCATATATATTATATATAGTAGACGTTAATTAGTTAGTATATAAAGGTATACTTAAGTATATTAGTAACGTCTTAGCAACGTCTTATTATATAGTTTTAATATATAAACTTATTATCTTATATATATCTTCTATATTATTTATCTAAAAAGGATAATTTTTAGTACGCTAAGTACTAATAGATAATACGTATCTTTTAGTATTAATAGAAAATAATTATATACTTAGGTATATAAGTATATATAATATGTATTTACTATAATTAAAAGTCTTAATATTCTATTAAAAATACTAGAGTTTAGGTTTAACTAAAGGATATAGTTATTATACTTTTAACTAATTAATAAGTGTAAATAAGAGTAGGAGATCTTTAGGATTAAAATATCTAGATATTCTATTATAAAAAAGAGATACTTATCTCTCTAGTTTACTAATATAATAGAATTTTAAACCTAGAAAAGAGAAGTATTATTAAAATTAATAATATAATAATAATAGAAGTTAGATTACTTTAATATATAGTTTTTCTCTTATTAAGCTATAAATTAACTACTTAAAGGTAGACTAATAATATTAAGTTAATACTTTAAACTTAAGTTAGATATCTAACTTAAGTCTTAGTAATTTAATATATAAAATTAGAATTAAGTATTAAAGTTAAAATTATAAGTTAAAATTAAGTATTTAAGTTAGTATCTAACTAGGAATTAAGTATTAACTTAAATAATCTAACTTAAATTACTAAGATATATATATTAGTAATATTTCTAAAAATAGTACTTTTTTAGTACTATTTCCTAGTAATATAAAAAGGTAAAATATATTTAAATTTCTTAAGAATTAAGAAGAATAGGATAGTACTAAAAGTATTTATAATATTATTAAATATAGTACTAAATATAGTATTAAAAGTACTAGATATAATATTACTTTTAGAGATTTTTTTAATTATTCTAGTATTATTTCCTAGTAATATAAAAGGTAATCTATATTCTTAAGAATTAAGAAGAATAAGATAGTACTAAAAATTTTAAACTAAAAAGAATTCTAAATTTAGAAAACTCTTAGAATATTTTATTACTCTTACTAATTATTAGTATCTTAATAATCTAAGTTAAGTTAACTTGTATTACTAAGGGATTAAGAGGTTTCTAAGTTAGTACTAATAGTAAGTACTATAAACTAACCGCGAGGAATTGAATTTAATATTAAGCTACTAATTCTTAGCGATTTAATTCTAAAGGTTAGAATTAAGTATTATGAAATATACTATTAATAGTATACTAGTATACTATTAATAGTAACGCGCTAAAAGGCTAGGCGAGTTAATATTATAAATTAGAATTAAATCCTAACTTAATAGTTAGTTTAAAGTACTAAGTATTTAAGCTAATACTAAAAGTTAGAATTAAATCTTAACTTAATAGTTAGTCTACTTAAAAGTTTATAAAAAGTCTATTATTTAAGAATATATCTATAAAATAATATAAGTAAATAGATAAGTATAGAATAAATCTAAGTATATATAATAGAATATAAGTAGTAAGTTATATTATAAGGTAGCTTAAAGTTAATTTAGAAGAATATAACTTAATAAGAGAAATATATTAAAGAGGAAGAAGAAGCTTTTAATAAATTAAGAAGATAACTACTAAGTAAGTATACTAGTTCTAATTAGACTTAATAGATATTAATAAGATAAAGATCTTAATTACTAGAAAGATACTAGGATATACTTATAATTTATAAAAAAGAATCAATAAAATAATTGAAAATATAAGAAGAGTAAAAGAAAGTATAAAGGAGATATAATACTACTTACTATCCTAATTATAATAATCTTCTCTTCTTTATTAATAATTTAATTTATTAGCTTTTATTTTATATTAATACAATATATCTTAATATAAGATATAAATGATATTAATAAATATACTTATTAAATTAATATTTAGATACTAGCTAGTAAGAGATTCAATAAGGTATATCATTTAATATATTAATAGGAAGGAAAGTGATTTAGTAACCTAGTAATATATAGCTATAAAGGAGTACACGGATGTTAGAGCCGCCTAAGAGATTTCGTGATAGATATCTGTGAGAAATACCTGTGATGTCTCTAGAGTGAGAAACAAGACCAACCTTGAGGTACAGGAGCAAACTTAGAAAGACGATGTGAATAAGAAGAATGGAAATGAATAGAGGACGCAGATATTAAGGCAAAGAATTCTAGAGTTTTGTTTCTGGCGCGGCTTTCTCCGAGCTCCAAGTGACTAGATTTTGCTTCTACTATGTTGTAAATACGACGCTGCTTGCACTGCCATCAGTTGCTAAGTATTAATGCTCTGTATGGGTTGTATCATTTATTCCTTGTTAGGAGGTCCAACACGTTTATAATTCTCAGGACTATCGATGCCATGGGCTTTGTGATGGTAATAGTTTGCTACATCGTCGCCAATATACAACGAATGTCCTAATATCGAGCAAGCTTCGTGCGTAGCCATTATTCAATATCAAAAGGCCAGATCCGCCTTAATTCTTCCTCGCTCATTGCTTGATCGTCGGTGTTCTTCTCATCTCTCACAGCCTGGACAATCTCATCAAATACTTCCTCGTGGGCTGACTTCGTCGCTTCCCACATCTCTGTCGGGACCCATACATCGGGAGTTGTGTCTAGGTGGCATATCAGCTTTTGCTTCAAATCCCGCGCTGTCACAAAGTCTTCGAATTCCTTCTGATGGTTGACCAATTTATCGGACGTCGGAAGAGGGTAAGGGCATGAATTTGGAAGACCCAGCTCCTTCCACCGACTCGAGATTTCGATCAGCTCCTGTCGAAAAGCCACTGCACCATCTCTCCGTGTCCTATGGCAATATTGGAAAGGTCGTAGCAGATTTTCGTCGAGGGCCCTCGCAGCGGATATTCTCGGTACGAGCACGTGCAGGCAGGCATCGAAAGCCTGTCTATAGAGATCGGCGTTGATGTCTGCGGGCTAATCTTCCGACGAATGGTTAGGGCTAGGGGCTGCGAAGTCTGGTATCTCGCCGGCATACTCGAACGCTGGCTCGATACTAGATGATTGCCAGTCAATGATATCTGTGACGATAGTGGGGTCGTCTTCGGAAACGAATATGTTCCTCTTGTGTAGGTCCGCATGACACAGGGTTGGAGCCGCCGTTTCCCTAATTCGAGGGTCTTCAGACAGCCGATGGATTACATCGCGACCGAAACTGAGCAGGCGAGTGTGCTCTGCAACGGATCCTTGAAAATGTGGACTCTCGGGGAGGGTCATGTCGACAGGTGGCAGGCGGGAAAGGCCAGTGTCGACGAGGCCGTCACAGTATGCCGCAAGATCATACCCTGCGCAGACTTGTAAGTGGCCCTGTCATAGCAACAGGTCAAATCAGAGCTTACACGGTCCTCTGTTGGGCTTTATAGAATTGTAGTATCTGGCTTCGCCGACATTGCAATCCCAGTACCTAGTCCCACAATGGGGCCCGATACAAAAGCCTGCGGCTAATGGCAACTTGGAAGCGGAGTGGATGGGAGTGTCGGCAAAATACAGGCTTCCGTACGCCGGAAAGTTGATTGCTGCGGTTTGTTGGATATTCGTAGAGATGGCTCGGATGCAGTTGATTTGCTGCTCTCCGGACATCGCTGGCCACTTTTGGTGCAACTGAACGCCCACCGCGTGCTCCATGATGATATACTCGCTGCCGATGGCGTTTGAAGAATCGTCGCTCCAGTCAAGGATCTTTGGTATTGGTACAGAAGTATTAGACTGGACTAGCACGAAGATGAGGGTTAGCCGTAACGCCCTGGCTAAGAAGGACGTTCCAACTCACGGTATTTGATGGTGGCCACTTCCGAGTTGGTGGTCAATTTAGGTGGCCCTGCTACTCGAGTAGGTAGCCTCGCAACAACACGCTTCCCATTGTCACACGTGAATATGAACACCCTGTTGAAACCGCCTTCAATTTTCTCACAGTTCGCAATGGAAACTGCGCCAAGGCATAGCTCGATGACCCTTTTGCGGAGCTGATTAAACTCGAAATTGATATAGCGTGTATCTCGCTCTAGCTTGTCACGACGAAGCCACCGGCCGTTTGTGTAAGTATGAGGGTCAAGAGCTGTAGGAGTTAGCTCAAATGGCGTCATGTAAGATATACAGGTTAGGAGAGAAGAAGCCTACAAGAGCCTGGCAGAAGGTTGATTGCTGCCTGTGGAGTATGGAGCGCTACTGTAAAGGTGTGTGATGATGACCGACGTTCAAGCAGTTTCGTTTTCACGGTAGTGGTGGTGGTGGAGGGTAAGCCAACAGCAAGACGACCAAGATTCTCTGCGCGATGAAACCATCCCGACGTGACGCGAATCATATGTTGTCGTGTTGGATGGAGTTACGGGGCATCAGACATGATTCTAAAAGTAAGAGCAAAGAGCCTCTCTAAAGAATGGTGATCCAGGTTGCCCCACCAACCAACCACATCATCAAATACTAGCGCTACAGAAGTCGCCTAAGTATTCCTATCTAATATTATATTTCCTCTCACATTCGGATCGCTCGAACTCTCTGTCTTCGTGGGCTGTCTTCGTGAACATGGACTGTAAGTCTGCCTTTTCCATGTGCTCTTCCTGATAGCTTTTACCGACGGGCATCGGTTGTGATCTCATGTAGAGCAAGTCATTTCCGGTGACAAGCGATGAAGACCCAACAAGTGCCTCAACCCTCAAACAGACTGATTCTATGTATCCGAAACAGAATACTAGACCCACAAGCTATGAAGGCGTATCTACTTCAGTCCCTTTCTTGACTTAGAGGATTCCCCCTGGAGATTCCGGTCTGGGCATATCGGTTGAGAGAACATAATCGATGGTGTCAGGCGATGTAGGTCTCCCCGCATGAAAAAGCAAGACAGTGTCTCCATCCACAGGATCCACCGTGAGTTTGAAGAGTCCTTGGTTTTCCTCCAATAGAGAATCACCGACATTGCGATCTCCTCTCCAAGGCCGTATACGAGGTTCGTCGATCGATGGGTTGGCGGTTTGCTGCCCGAAGGAAGCTTCCAATTGTGCCGAGAACACTTCCTCTACTTCTTTCAAGTTGTCGCTTTGCACCAGATCTCGAGGGGTCTTTCTATACCTATCCACGGCTGAAACATTAGCCCCGTACTTCAGAAGCAGCCTGATTACATCTGGATGGCCACCAGCGGCTGCAGAATGCAACGGAGTGCGTTCTTCGCGAGTCTTGAAATGTATGTCATTAATCAACAGTCTGACTGTCGCTGAGTCTCCTCGAGATGCTGCAAGATGGCAAGCTGTCAGGCTAAGTGGAGTACGAGCAGGCTGAGCGGCACGGTACTTGAGTAAAAGCGCTACTAGACTTGAGTGGCCACCGTGTGCAGCATGATGAAGTGGGGTCCACATCCATCGATCTGAAGTATTGACAATTGCCGCATCAGCACCTACCAAGACCTTCGCTACCTCTAGATGCCCACCCTTGCATGCTTTTTGAAGAGCGTTAGACGAGTCGTCTGCTAATGATTGCACACGGGCTCCGTATGCTATTAACAAAACTGCAATATCAGCAAGACCTTTGGAGGAGGCGCAGTGCAATGCGTCATCCACACAAGCCTGCGGAAACCGAGCGTTTTCGAGGAGGAATTCGACATATTCGTAAAGACCGCACTCAGATGCAGCAGATAAAGGAAGCATTCCTTCTCTTGCTCGAGCGTCCGAGGGAGTATATTTCCGAGTGGAGAGTAGTAGTCTTCGCCAAACCATGGCACAGAATTGGAGCTTCATCCCATTATTGACATATACCACGGCTTTGGGAAAGACAGGATTATGCCCGATTTGTGTACGGCAGCCTTTGACATGCGGGAGCCAATGCAGTGATGCATAGCCAAGGAAAGGATGTGTGACAAGTGTTTCTGGTACACGTCCCTCGCTTCCGGGATGTGCGGAACAGGTGTCATAGCAGAGGTAGGTAAGACAAGCTCTCGAAATGTCCTCGTCTGCATCCTTGAATCGGTGTAGGCGTTCCTTGTCAAAAAACTCTTGGGTTGTGTAATGTACCAGTCGGACTATCTGACTTGCAGGGTCAATGACAACAAGCCCGGCACAAACATCAATCAAGCTCTTTGGTGAAAGAAGATTTTCCTCGTCAAATGTCTTTGGCTGTTCTCCGTCCTCATTGTAGTCGATGGCGAGACCGTGGAGCAATTCTTCAACCAATAGGGGCCTTCTGGCGTGAGTAACCCAACTTAGCACCCTCATTCCCAACTCTCCGTCATCGCCATGCTGTTTTTGGATTCTGTCTAGAGTCTCCTGATACAATTCGTCGAGCTCTCGGCATGGAGTTGAGAAGGGACTTGATCCGGGTAATTGTCCTGGCTAGGCAGATTCGGTCGATCTGGAGTACAGCAAGCAGAAACCTTGGGGAATAGCCCCTTTCAGTCCAATAGCCTTTCTTATGATGGGTGGAGAACTTACATGCCAGACGCTCGTGCAGTAATCACTGATATGATTTCACTCTTGAGCTTCGGCGTCAAGCGTTCCACGAATTCCATCCTTTCCTCCATCTTCTCTATAACGAAACGTTCGATGTCCGAGTCAGGGGCTGCTATAGTGATTTGGGAGGCCGAAGTGAAAATTTTGCAAATATCTTCATTGTTAGGCCGACTAGTAATAAAAAGCTGGCATGATCCACGTGACAGGGACTGTAGTAGGGGCAAAAACCGCCGTCTTTGCTGAATTGCCTCACATTCGTCAAGAGCATCGATGAGTATGAAGGTGCGCTCGCGCTCATTGCACAAGGGCACCATTAGGCATACCAGCTCACCAAAGTCTGGTCTTCTCCTCATTGGCTCCAGCTTCTTGTACAGGTTCTCTAGCTGGTGTGGCAATTTCTCTGGACGGCCTATTAGTTGCCTTGTCAGGCATGCGATGAGGTTCGAGGCTGTTTGGGTGACTTGATCCTTATAATCGCAGTACACGTATGCAATCCGGACGTCATCGTTCGTGTATGTTCTTGTCAAGTGATCCACAACAATAGATCTATGGTCTCGTCAGACTTGGTCTTCAACGATACCTGAACATGAATATATACGTCATGACAGTCTTGCCCGTCCCCGCGACCAGCTTGTAAGCAAGGTGTCTTTCGCAAGAAAAGGAAGTACTAACGGTCCCCTGGACACCAGAGCGTTCGGTGCGAGCCATCACTATGTACCCATCTTTGGAAGGAGTCTGTCGATAACAACCATGATCCGGTAGTACTGTGTCGTCTCGAGAGGGTGTCCTGCTGCCTTTGATGCATGTTCAATGGAGACAACCAGTCTAGTACTGCTTCAATCTGCCTGTCTGTGTCCGACTGGTTATGACTTCATACCAAACCTGTGAAAGGCTCCTACCTTGTTGTGCGTTTTTCGACTGCCTAACTTCCGATAAGGTGAGCTTCCCTACGGTCCTTCAGGATTGGGTTAGCAGATGTCGATCCATGGCGGCATAGTAAGGGCTTACAAATTATCAACGGCCAATGCCGTCTTGAATATCTCAAGATGTCGATGTAGCATGCTAATTAGCGCAAGTGTTTTATCCTCCGAGAAAGGCCACGTCAAAGCCTTCAACTTCTTGCGGATTGAGTCATGCCCACTTCCTTTCTTTAGTTTCTCATGAATGGGCCCAAGTAATTCAAGATAGTCGCCGCCATCTTCAATGGACAAAAGGCACGAACCACTGTGTCCGAATATTTGTCGGTCATCACTCTCTTCGGCAATCTCCTCAATCTTAAGCAGGACAACTTTCAATTCTTCCAACTCCTTCACAAAACCTTGCACGGCATCAGAAGCACCACGGACGCCAGCAATGTACTTATAGCTGATCCCGATTACTTCAATCGTCAAGCTGAGGATGCCAGCGATACCTGACGCGATGGCAAGTACCTCCGCCATCGCACTTGTTACATTTGGTCACACAGAAAAACAAAGCTAGCTTGACAGCGCAGGCAGAAGATAAGCGCAACGCGGGAGTGTATCACCTCGACTCCAATAGGAATTGATCTATCAGGTGTAGCCTTCATACAACGAAATGCGTCTCTGAACCGTCGCAAGTCGTGATCTCAGCCGGTAGATAATCGCGAGGCTATCGTGTAAGCAAGGATCAGAGCTGCATTACAAGCTTCTTGATAAATACCCGTCAGGATGGAGATCACTTCGAAGGCTGCAGCAGGCGATGTAGTAGTGGGCACAGTAGTGGAGGTGAGAAGGCTAGCTCAAGAGATCGATAGTACGGGCATAGAGCGGAAACGAAGCCGCTAGTATTAGCGTATGTAATTTGAATATGATTACGAAATAAATTACGCTAGTAAAAGGGTTAATAATGATACTCTACGGTGTCTAACTCTTAAGGGATTAGAGATTAAAACTCTAAGATCGGTGATCTATCTATACATTCATTGAATGATATCACGGCTGCATTTGCCTCAAGTTGTCAATTGCGCCGTTGAGATCAAGCCTTGATGTACGCAAAATATATCTCGTTCGCCGTGTTGGAAGGTCTTTATTGTTCTCTGATGATTGGCTCTCAGAACCATTTCCTAACCTCTTCTAGTTTACCTGTACTCCGCTTCCGCTCTTGCTTTCGCAGGCTTTGGCTCATCCTCCAATAGTGTATCTAGAAAGTTTTCTAAGAGTTCGCCGGGCCTGGCTCAAATTGTCTCCACCATCTGCGACCTCAGCTTGATCGCCTCTTCCAGTCGCGTTTGCTTGACTAGGATGTCTGCCAAACGAGACAACGCCTCTTGAGCCAACGGGGAATCTCGTCCGTCGATCTCTTGGATCTGCTCAAGATATGATCTAGTGAGACACTCTGCTTGGTGATATTGATGTTGTGCTACTCGTACCGTGGCCAGATTCTTCTGGCTTAATATTGTGAGTGGTTGGGGTTTGCCATGTCCCTTTTCCGCATTTTTCAAGTTCAAGCAAGCTAGTGTTTCCGCCTCATCTATCTTAGATTGGTGGAGCAGGACATGTGTGAGGTCTACTGCAATATTTATTCGTCGTGGGTGGAGGGTTCCATATACCCCATCCAGGTCTTTAAGCACTTGGCTAAGCAGAGTCTCGGCGGCAGCGTATTGACCGAGCTTAAGGTAACTAAGTCCTAAATTCCCTCGGCTGGAAATCGTCATTGGATGTGTTTGTCCAAGCACTCTCTCACTTGATTGAAGATGTTCCTGATAGCAAGTACATGCTTTTTGGACTTCGCCTTGAGCATCTAGTATTTCAGCTGCGTTGTCTTGCGCTCTGAGAATGAGAGGATGGTCTGGTCTCAGCTTATTCTGCAGCCCGTGGAGGACTTGTTGGTTCATGCAATATGCACGCTCGATGTCACCGAGCCGCTTTAAAGTCATGGCCCAGTCACTAAGCGATCCGAGGGTCGATGGGTCATCCTCTCCGATCACTTTCGATTTTTGTTCCCAGATATCGCGCTGCATCGGCTCAGCATCGCCAAATCTTTCGAGGTGGTGGAGCACTTGTGCTAAACGCTGAGCTGTCTCTAGGGTTGAGAGGCTCCTACGTCCAGATGCGGCCGTCTTGTTCTTTAGGAGCTCACGAAAGATTAGCTCGGCAGGTTGGTATTTGCCTTGACATTGTAGAATTGTGGCTATCAAATCCAGGGACTCCAACGTCGTATCATCGTTGGTTCCAAAGACAGCCATTTGCCCTCGGTAAGCTCTTCGTGCCAACATTTCAGCTTCTCCGTAACCACCATTTGCCAACATGGATCCAGCGAGACAATAGACGAGACCAAGTGTTGCCATGTGTTGCGAACCCAGCACGGGTTCCACTCGTTTGAGAGATGCGCGAGACAGGTTCTCGGCGTCTCTGTACCTGCCGGTCTTAATGTAAAGTGATATTAAAGAGCTGATGGTGCGGATGATGCTGGGTAAATTCTGAACGTCATCATTGAGGTGTTTTATCTGTATAGCTCGGGCATCTTCAACTCTCCTGATCGCTTCTTGATAGTTACCCCGAAGACCGAGGTATTGCCCCGTGTCGCTGAGTAGTCGGGATCGTGCTATAATGACTTTGGGGTCCGAGGGGTTGTATTGTAGCACTGTGTCAGCATGTGGAAGAAGGACTTCGCCGATTTCCAAACGTTCTTCTGCAATAGCTGGAAACCGTAGGCTGATTAACTCCATCGACGTGCCTTGCCATTTCTTGAGCTCTTCATTATGACGCATCCATGAACGCATCGCCAAAGACACGAGTTCGTGGACACTATAAGTCTTCCCACTCGCATCCTCCTCTATCAATGAGAAAGCCAGCAAGGGGCGGATTCTGTCCTCGAACTCTATATCGCCCTGCATATCTGCAAAAAGATACTCGAGAGGAATGCGTTGCCAGTGGAGGAGGCTCACCAAGCAGAGAGTATTGCAGGCTGCAGGGCTGTGGTTCCTGATATGATCGAATGAGATCCTCCAAGTCCCGATCGCGGAATTTGACGCGCTCCTGGTAAGATCTCTTCGAAGATCCGGCGCATCTTCCTCCAGATATTTGATCTGATTCTTACGGAACAGGTCAAGATATCTAGGGACGCTCATCCACGCTCCCGTTACATTAATATAAGACGCAGCCTGTGTAATAGCAAGAGGCATTCGCGAAAGAGCTTCGACCAACTCTAGAGCACCTTCATGAGCTCTGTTCTTTGCAAGTCTGCATCGAAGTAGCGACACTGCTTCCGTTTGGCTCATTTCAAGGACAGAGACAAGACTGTCGACGTCACCAACCAAGTCCAATGCCGCTTGTCGATTTCTCGATGTGACCAATATGAGACCATGTTGCGTCTGAGGCAGGTACGTTGCTAGAGGCTCTCTGGCTTCAATAGATGTATTTGACGAGAAGACGGTCTCATCATCCACGTTATCCAGGATCATGAACCAATTGCCGTTGTCCCTGTCAGCCAGCCAAAGTTTGACCAGCCACATAGAATCGATCTTAGGGTCATCAGCACCTGGCAACTTGAGGCATTGTGCAAGTCCTGCGTAGGATTGCTCGAATCTTTCTCTGTCGCCTGCGTAGATCCAGAAGATGTATGTAAAAGGCGACCGCTCTTGCAGTCGATGAGAGTACTCAATCGCAATCTGAGATTTGCTAAATTCCGTCAGTCACGACTTTCGAAATCGCGACAAGATCGTCATACCCAGCCCCAGCGAGCCCCACTAGAGCCATAGGTTGATTGCTGGTGAAACCGCTAGCTAGGTCTTTCATTATACTCTCACGATCGACAAACTTCACATCCCTGATGAAGGGTACAGTGGAGAGGGATTTTGGTTGAGGCGTCTTCGCTACTCACAAATAATCAGCCTAGTATGACGTTATTAATGGGAGCTCTCTAGAGGACATCCATCCTTCCGTTAGTCTCTATTGATGAAAAGGAGGACGAACGCTCTCTCGTCAATATTGTCTGAGCACAGCCCAATATGGCATCTAGTACAGTCTGCTGCTCTGTATACCGCCTGGTCGCCGCCACCATCTGTGCCATCCGGGCCGACTCCTCGAGACCGATATCTTCTAGTCCTTGATCCACGTTGAAGCGATAGTATCGATGAGCACTGGCCAGATCACGGTGTTCACGCAGGAAAATTTCCGCGGTGGGCTCAGTCTCGACGGCGATGTCTGTGAGCGAACGCACGATTTCTTGAGGAAAAGAGCCAAATGCTTTGAGACTCTGTTTTCCGGTACCAATTGAAACCATGCAATTGAGATTTTCATCCAGTAGCCCGTTTGGCCACATGTCTTTAGCTTCTGTCCAGACCTCCCGGACAGGATTGTTGGCACCCGTAGCTCCATCCATGAATCTCTCCTTATACTCACCTATCTCGATGGGATCAAAGAAAGTCGTCGCCGCGCTTGTTGCGCGACCAGCCTCCCAAATTGTAACCTCCGGATTGCTGTCGCGTATAGAATAGTATGACCGGAGGCGAGTGATGTCGCGATTTTCAGCACGGGTTGCGCAGACAAATACTTTGCATCCCGGGGTGGTTTGCTCCATGAGTCTCACGTTGGGATCAAGCTTGGCTAGTGATATGATCTCCTTGATGGCGTTCTCTAGCGCGTGCGCATCGAATCTTCCTTGCGTTACGCCCATACCTTTGATTGAGATGCGATGGGCCACCTTCCGGAACACCACGTCAGACAGTTGCCGGTACGCCGCGATGCAAGACTCAATATCCATCTGCAGGCGTCCTAGCATGATGGCAATGAGACCTCCGGTGCTAGTCCCGCCGATCATGTCAAAGATCTCACACAGTTTTGGTGGTGAAACAGGATCGATCCGTTTCATCAGGTTCTGGAGCAGGAGGAGGGAAGATAGTCCACGCACACCACCACCATCTGATACGATCAGCGGATCTCCCACAACGGCGAAGGCGATCAGCTACCTAGAGCAAGGAAATTCAGGTTCCGTTGGCCACTCATGGTTTCGTAGCTGTTGATCTACAAGGCCATGGATAGGTATATATATATACTAGGAATATCTAGAAAAGAGCTTCATCGGCACGAATGGGACAGACCGAAGTCGCGTCTGATAGCTTTAACCAGCTACAAAGAGATGTGAAGTAAAGTAAATTAAAGCAAGCAAGTCGTCAAACGATAAGCGTGCCAAGCCCTGTGACGCCGCTAGCGGTACGAGTATGAGAGCCGTTGTACTTTGTTGAATATATAAGAATTTAGGTGGTTCCAACGGTATACTTTCCGTCCACCGAATTCGTTCGAGAAACTTCACCTACTTACTTACCTATCCGCGAGTTTAGGAAGCGGCTAAGTTGCATTGTTTTTATTATTTACCCCCCGCCCCAGCAACGACAAGATTTTTAACCCGATCTTCGTGTCTCTTTACTAATATCTCCTATGAGCGATGGGACGTTTGGTGGGTGGGTAGGTGGAACCTACTAGCGAGGAACGACGGAGGGTATTAGCAAGGGCAACGTCAAGAATTCCTGTGCTGATCACTGTGATCTGTAAGTGTAGGGACTTGTCTGTCACGAGCGATGGCAACGTGGATGAACGAACATGACTTTTCATCCTGCACCAAAAAAACTCCAGTAGCAGTACATGTACAAAGATAGATCACAAAGCGGCCAACCTGCATTCGTCCCATCAATCTCATAGCACAAAGTGCATCATACCATCCATCGTCTCGCTCCCTCTCCCTCGAGATTCTACAACTCGTCGTGCTCCTCCCCCTCATCACCTCCATCGGGATCGGTGACGGCTGTCTTCACCTTATCAGCCACGCCACTGGCCGCGCTCTTCACCGCCTCTGTAGCCGCCTTGGTCGCTGCCTTGGTCGCCGCCTTGGCCGCCTCGCCCATACCCTCGGCCAACGGCACTTCATCCTCATCCGTAGCGTTCGTACCCTCGTAAGCGTCGACTTTGTATTTGCCGTTCTCTTTGACGAATGCGGCTAGGTCTTCGATGGTGCGCGAGCCTGAGTAGGTGATGGGTTCCTCCTTGCCGCCGGCGGGGAAGAGCTTGATGGTGGGGAAGCCTTGGATTTCGTCCGGGACGTCATTGGCTGTGGCGTCTACTTTCGCGATGGTCACTTGCGAGGAGGCGGGGTACATGGCGGCGAGTTCTTCGTATTTGGGAGCCAGGCTGGGATGAAATGTTAGTGTATGATGGTGTAGTGAGGAATGTGGAAGGCTGCTTACGCTTTGCAGTGACCGCACCATGGTGCGTAGTATTCCAAAAGGACGTCGTGCTCGTTGTTGATGACTACATCTTTGTAATTGTGGGCGACAACGACTTGAACGTGACCTTCTTGCTTTTCGGGAATGGGCTCGGATTTGATGCTGGGCTCCACTTTGCCGTCAAGGAAGGCTTGGACGAATGCACCCACATCATCATGGGTGAGTTTCTTGCTTTGATCAAAGGGAAATTTCTGGTTCTTCACTGTCTCCTGAATAGCGAAAGCGGGCCACTTGTCCACTTCCAGATTCAGGTTACCAGCGTGAGCGCCGAAAGATTTGGCGTCAATGGTCGCGAAGCTGAGCGCTCCCTTGTGCTTCTGTGCGAGAGGCTTGAGGGTCTCAGCCAGCTCAGCGCGCTCCTCTGGAGTCTCGGCGAAGATGTAGGCGAGGGGAATACCAGCCTGAAGAGGATTAGCAGGGCCAATTGGAAGGAACGCAGGTGGTACATACTGCCATGTAGCCCGCGTAGGTCTCTGGACCAACTTCGCCCACCAAAGGGATGGCCGAGGTTTTGATGAATTTGGCGACGGTGTCCTTATCGAACTTCTCCTCAAAGGTATCCTTGCCATTGTCAAAAGATTTGTACAAAACGATTGCGGGCGCCTTGACACCTTCGGCCTTGGCCAACTTGGCGTCATTCGTTGCGCCGAACAGAAACTCGTCTCTCATAGATTCTGCTACGTCGGTGAATGTAGTGTTTGAGGTTTTGTCATCAGCCTCGAAGTATGCAACCGCCACAACCTTGTCGGCGATCTTGAATTCTTCTAATGAGTCGGATCCGAGGACTGATACTGCTGGGAGAGCTTGCTTGGTCATGTAGGAAATGATTCTGCATACAGTCATTAGCTCAGCTGTGCCCTTGTCACGCTGAAGGGTTCAAAGCTTACGCTGGTGCTTTTCGCGCGCCCGAGTATGCCTGGACATTATCTGGGCCTCGGAAGACCTTGACCGTTGGGTATCCCTCGACGCCATAGTCTTTACACAAGTCGGCCTCCTCTGTGCAGTCTACCTTGACCAAATGAATGTCCTTCTCTTTCAGTGTTGTGGCAGCTTCTTCGTACTCCGGGGCAAGCGCCTTGCAGTGACCGCACCAGGGGGCGAAGAATTCTGCTAGAACGAGATCGTGGCTCTTGACGAAGTCTGTAAAGGTGTCTTTCTTGAGGTCGTGGACGTCTGAAGCAGAAGCTACAGCTGCAGCGGCGAGCCCGAGGGCCACACTCCGGAAGTTCCGCATAGCTGTGTGGGATTAGAGCAGGAGGTGGGGCTTGGTGAGAGAGCGTGCAATAGGAGGGTGGGGTGTAGAGAAGAGAAAGTGAGAGGCAGGTTGAAGTTGATATGACAATGTTGGGTATTACTGTATTTGTCAGTTTCATTCGAGGGGACAGCTTGCTTCTTCACGGTCTCACTAGTCAGACTCAGGACTAGTTCGAATCGGAGACAGCCTAACTTCTTGCAGAGCCAAGAGCCTAATCACGTGACCCGGACTTATCATCCGCAAGTCCGGAGCAAGTTTAGCCGAGCCAGCTCTTGGCGGTGCGCTATGCCGGATCATCCTGAAACAGTCAAACGTCTATCAACATCCACAGCACCCTTAAGGATATATGCCAAGCTCCATGCATAGCTCTCCTTCTCATTCTGTCGTTACACTCTGAAGAAGCTTTGCCATCTCTACTGGATTTGTCTGCAGCCCAACATTCGGCACTTCCACTTATGGCCCTCGACCTGCAGCCTGGTTAAAGCCCGCAGGCAGAGGCAAGGCTGTGTAACACAACTGCCACCACCTCTCAGTCGGTCCTTGAACACGGCCGTCCCTGTTTGACTGTTGTGTATAAACACCGTCAGGTCACTCGGAAGCCTCGAAGATATTCGTCCCCTCTCCCAATAATAATCATCTAGACCATAACGTACCCTACTCCCACATCAGCAATGGCTCTGGAAACTGAATGGAGCGACGAGCCCGACTACCCCAGTGTGAAGAGCCCGACCAGGATGTCCTTCATCTTCCGTCAGGGACTTGAGTTCTTCATGTTTGCTTGCTTCACTTTGTGTGTGGCCATCGTCTTCCCCATTTACGTCGTCCTGATAACCTTCACCATGCTTCCACTTACTATCATATCATCATCACGGAAATGGAGCAATCTCTCCAACTGGTACCTAGCTCCAAAAGATATGCAAAGCAATATCTATGAATATTATCGGAAGAACTCAAAGAAACTATCTTTAGAATGGGACATTGAAAAGGCCAAACCCCTTCCTCTAGCCCGGCTGCGGAGAGGCTTCGTCAGTCAGGAGCTGATCACATCGCCACAACCAAGATCAGGTTTGATCACACGACTTCCTGCGGAGCTACGTCTGCAAATATACAAAGAAATCATCCTGGGAAACAGCACTCATGTGCATATCACAGTCCATCGCGCCTATAAACCTGGGAAAAGACGACCCATGAGCCGGATGCATGGTCAATTCTGCAACTTTTGCATCACCAGAATTCCTGTAAATGATTGCCTATGCTTCGACGCAGTCTCGTACGGCCCAGCCATTCCCCGATGTCGAGCGCCTTATCCCGAGAACTCTGGTCGAGGCATCCTCGCGCTTTCAAAGACATGTAGACAGATCTACACGGAAACCATAGTCTTACTCTACAGTCAGTCTTGGCCTCCCTTTGTCAAATCCTACCATGCATCTATAACAGCTTACCATTTGTACCCTTACAGCTCTTCCAACATTCTACTTCAACTCCCTCTCCAACCCCCCCTTCTTCCTCCAAAGCCTTTTACCCACCCGCCTGGCCCAAATAAAGCACATCCAGCTCTGCTACCACCAAGCCGACATGACCAAAACCTGCACCCCCCACAACCGCCACTCCCCCAAACTGCAGCGCCAGCACAACCTCCAACAATGCAACTCCTGCAACCTCCACCTCTGGCTCGACACGATACGAACCACAATGACCGGTCTCGAAAGCGTTGACGTGTTCGTCTATATCGATAAGCGCATGCGGGTGCCGTTGGTCGAGGACGAATGGGTGTCTCGCGTGTTTGCCCTGCAGCGTGGCGCTAATGGGTTGAGGCAGTTGCAGATAGAGCTGTTTTTCGATCGGCCGAATCGTACGTTGCAGTTGCCTGCTCATGGATGGATCATTCCGGCTCCACCCACTCCACCTCAGATTCCTCAGCTTGATATTTTGGAAAAGACGTTGCAGGAGATGATTCGGGAAGGCGCCGAGCCGAGGAATTGCGAAGGGCGGGTTGCTGGGGATGCGGGTTTTGAATTGAGCTAGGTAGATGAGGTTTGAACGATGGATGATCTGTGATATTGGTATGTATTCCACTGTTGGAGAATGGGCCATTGGATCCATAGAGTAAGAACATTACGCGCATCTAGGAACGTATGTATTTCATTGTCGGAGAAAGGCCCTTTGGATCCATATGTACGAGACATTACGCTCATCCAGGAACGTCAGAGCACTTGATCCTCACTACATGTTCATAGCTGCTTAGGGTATTTCCCACCTTTCAAGACATCTCAATCATCAATCATAAAAGCCCCCCTACCCCAT
>JAABUL010001939.1_pt1 | contig 36634 bp, 33 predicted proteins | sample 5559151 | NCBI WGS metagenome assembly JAABUL01 (sample SAMN10711876, study PRJNA513368) | rock metagenome | isolation source: Antarctica rocks | place: Antarctica: Victoria Land, Pudding Butte sud | reverse complement strand
GATTGGAGTCCGAGGACGAGGAGGCTACACCAGGAGAGACCACACCTAGGCACCCGCCGATAACTCAACACTTTGCCGCGTTTGACGGGGCGTGGGATGCCGATATGGAGGATTCGAACGACTACCAGGTTCTGACAGACCCTGTGAAGCCTGCCCCGTTTAGGACAGGCCACAAGCGCCTACGACTAACATCAGAGCCGACGTTGGATTCTCCTACGTTGGGCAAAGAGCTGGGGGCATCAATGAAGAAGAGTCTCAGCCTAAGGCAGAGAGTGGAACAGAGCCGGCATAGCCCACGTAACGCGTCAACAGAGAAATTCGCTGAGCAGATAAACTGGCCTCTGAAAGACAACGAATTCGACATGGATACCGAGCTTCGAGACATGAATACCAAGCGGCTATCACAGGTCTCTACAACGTCTACTGTAGTATCAGCGATGGTCATCAACTCGCCGCCCCGACGACGGCAGAACTTACGCAGAACGAACAAGATGCCAGATCTAACCACTCCGCCGTCCAATCGCAACTCCCTCATCTCGAACGACCATTCGCTTCGCCGGCGACTGCGCAGAAGCGGGAGCCCAGAACAAGAGCTGCGGAAAAGCTTTGCGTCTGAGAGCCCAGACAGCTTGGTTCCTAGCGTAGCTAGATCACGGCAAGACAATGCTCCGGTAATTCCTCAACGCAGATCCTCTCTTCAATCGTCCGCATCAGGCAGCAAACGCCTTTCGAATACATTCTCACTTACATCGCGACAGCAGTCATCAAGACCAACGACCGCTCCAGAAGACACCGTTGGTTATTTCGACATACCACGTCCTCGCGATCGCCGAACAATGTCTGTCGTGGTCCATGCAGCAACACCGGTGAAATGTGGAGCCAAAGGTACGGAGATGAAGCCAACATCAATCATTGGTGATTTATCGCCACCATCTGTACCAACAAGTACAGAGGAGCCGTCCACCACCACTTCTGCGACAACAGCAGGCCTAGACGCTTTCTATGCTCCGGCCACCCCTACTACTCAACCTGATCCTCCGCATCAGCTCACCGACGCCCAGGAAGCTCGAACCCCAAGCATAGATCGTCTACGCACCGGCGAATGGTCGGCGATGCGCCCGAGATCCACCATGGTGACTCCATTTTCGCTTCGCTCCGCTCATTCATCGACTCCAGGAACACTGGAAGTGAGTGAAGCCACAGCAATCAGTATATTCCCCCACACCAATAAGTCCATCCTCGTTATCCAGCAAATGGCGAGTGGAGGCAATGCTTCCCCCCAGGAACGCTCGGCCATCATCACTGGAGAAGCCAACATCGCGCTCCCAGGACCCTTGATCTATCATGCATCGCCCCCTGAACCACCGAAGGAGCCCCTGAATTCTCCACTCCAGAATCCACGTGATCCACCGCAGCCACCAGACTTGAGAATAATCGCGCCCACCCCAGCAAATGGTCCCCCGTCTCCAGAGAAGCCGGAGTACCCAACCAGAACACCATCCAGAAAAAACCGCTTCAGTGCTCCAGTGTCATCGCTCAAGCGTACATTTTCCGCTCGCCGACCTCGCTCACAATCGCTAGTGGCGCCTTTTACTCGTACGTTCTCTCTTCGTGGCACCGCTGGCACACCCCAGCGAAGGAATCAGATTGCCGACGGGCCAGATGTGAAATTGCATCCCTTCTGGCGCCCTCGAGCATACGACGATGGGAGCGACAGTGACAGCGAATTCGGAAATACTGGCTACCTCAATGGTAGTCGAGTACAATCGCAAGCTCGTGGGGAGGCACCGCCTGGCAGGACCATGTCCTTGACGCGCAGACTGAGCAACTCTATACGCCTTTCGCAGTATGTGAGAAGGCAGCGGCCTTCATCCATGATTATGGCATCAGATCGTGATTATCCTCATGAGTCCGGTCGTCCTCGTATATGGGAGGAAGACGGGAGGAAGAGCGAGGTGATGCCCTCACCCGGCTACCACGTGCAATTCGTTGGCTTTCGAGGACTGGCACATATGTTGGAAAAGAGGAGAAAAGCAAAGGAGGAGGATAAGAGGGAGGAGCGAAGACAACGATTGCGAGCGAAGATCGGCCCTGTAGAGAAGGGGAGCGCCGGGGAGGAGGTGTAGGTGAAGAAGGATGATGGCGGGCAGCGAGGGAGACAAATGGATGGTATAATGATATGGACGCATCTGCTTGGCGAGTCGATGAGCGTTAGACACGCGAAGACTGCATTGATGATATTTATGCGAAACGGCAGCGACGAAATGACCAGGTAGGAGCCAGATACTGGATACGGCATTTGTAGCATTGAGAATTTCTTCCTGTTGATAATGGTATACTGGATAAGGTACATTGTTTACAACCCTTCATGTTTTCATGTTTCGAGATCCATTTCCAGCCAAGTGCGAGTAGTCAAGTGTCCATTGTGTTAATCTTCGCCAAAATGCCACCGTGTACTTCTACTAAGAGTGAGGCAGAGCGTTTTCACCACATCGCTTATACGACGGATCGCTTGCAGATTGTCTGCTTGATTTGTCCAACTGCATTTGTTGATGGGCACGACATAGATTGGGAATTGACGTGGATTGTTCATCATTATGATGCTATTTGCGTCATCGCGCATGAAGCACAAGCCGGGGACAGACCCTGGAAACGCCGGACTGCAGCCTCCTCAAAGAATCTGGCGACCACGGCCAAATACCTAGTCCATCACTTCTGCATTTCAAAGCCATGCGTGAAGACTACTCCAAAAGCCAAATTCGATAAAGGTGTCGTCCCTGCCTCGTGTCAACTGTCAAACTCCAATTGATAAAATCAAGCGGCAAGTCCAGGCGAACCCTGCCTGAGCTGTCCCATCGACGATCGCCGTCGTCACTGTCAATCACTCGCTCGACCTACGACAACAACTGCCTTCACCCATACATACTCCTGTGCCACCTCAACAAGGGGCCACTCGCTATTTCTACCAGTTTCTGCCCTCGCCGCCGTGGGCCGAGATCCACGTCAAAAGTGCGACCCGCCAGTACAGGAGCACCGTCGACCCTCAATTTCGCCTTGCATACCCCACAATCAGACATGTCTACAATACAGAACCTGAAGAACTTCATCCGGCATGGCAAGCAAGCCCGACAAGCTGCCGACCCCACCACAAGCACATCACCAGTACATGCCCAGCAACAGCGATACGCCCCTCCTCCACCCAACGCACAATATGCCATGAGCGATCCCAATGTACTGGACCATAAACCACTACAACAAGCACATGTCCCGGGAGGTGACTACTCTGCCGCAAATGTTGGCCATCGCAATGTAGCTGCTCAAGCAGGCAACGCCGCTGCCAAGGCTGCTGGGGACAAGCAGAGAATGGACGGAGGTGGCTCGGTCGAGCGAGGCAACGACATGGATCCATCAGTGATTGAAAGGATTGTCGCAGAAGAGAGGGAGAGCCAAGGCAAGCTGCCAAAATATCCTGGCCTGGATCGATGGACACTACTAGAGAAAATGGGCGACGGTGCATTCAGCAATGTCTACCGCGCCAGAGAAGCTAGTGGCTCTGGACCCGAGGTTGCTATCAAGGTCGTCCGTAAATTCGAAATGAACTCCACACAGGTATGTCCATGCCAAGCAGACGGCGCGAGTCCCTTTTCTTTGTCACATATTGCACCTTTATTCAATGTATCATACGTCATACCACCCCTTACCCTTTTGTGGTCTTCGACGCATGACCAACAGCAGTGGGTGCAATAGGGCGATAGCCACCTTCATCCGGATTTCAAGAAACAACCCAAGGTCGTGGAGGTGCGCATAGACTTCCTTTCAAACCATGTGCTGCCATGCCTTACCGCAACTGTGCCTTGATCCCGTCCCGAGAGAGACTGCTGACATTTCCTCTTTCTTGGGCAGAGAGCCAACATCCTCAAAGAAGTGCAAATCATGCGGCAATTGGACCATCCTAATATTGTCAAGCTTATCGACTTTTCCGAGTCTCGCCAATACTACTACATCGTCCTTGAACTCTGTCCAGGGGGCGAGCTGTTTCATCAAATTGTTAGATTGACATATTTCAGCGAAGATTTGAGTCGTCACGTCATCATGCAGGTCGCCGAAGCCTTGGAGTATCTACATGAGACTGCGGGGGTAGTTCACCGGTACGTCGACTGTCAAGCTTACTACCAATACCCTGCTAATTCCCAACCAGAGATATCAAGCCGGAGAATTTACTTTTCTACCCATCGACATTTATTCCCACAAGACACCCAAAGCCCAGATCAGCCGAGGATGAGGATAAGGAAGACGAAGGAGAATTTATCAAAGGTGTTGGAGCTGGAGGTATCGGAACGATCAAGATAGCTGATTTTGGGCTGTCCAAGGTCATCTGGGACACTCAGACGATGACGCCTTGCGGTACAGTTGGCTACACAGCACCAGAGATTGTAAAAGATGAGCGATACTCGAAGAGTGTCGATATGTGGGCACTTGGTTGCGTGCTGTATACCTTACTGTGTGGTTTCCCACCTTTCTATGATGAGAGCATTCAAGTTCTCACGGAAAAGGTGGCGCGGGGACAGTATACTTTTCTCTCGCCATGGTGGGACGATATATCAAAGTCGGCGCAAGATCTTGTTTCTCATCTGCTCACAGTGGATCCTGACAGACGTTACACTATACAACAATTCCTCAATCACCCATGGATTCAGGAGAGTAGGGAAGAAACATATGCTGCAGCCGATGCGCCGCCTCTTGCGACGCCATTGTACACTCGTCAGAAAGAGTACGGGTTCGGCAACCAGAAACATCTCGGCTCAGCCGCTGCCGAACCTCTTTCAGCTCAATTCCTCGAGACGCCAGGCGGACATCAGCGTCGTGTGGACTTTCGCTCGCCTGGGGCCGTAAATTTACGTGAAGTATTTGATGTCTCATACGCCGTCCACCGCCAGGAAGAAGAAGGTAAAAGGCGCAAAAACTTCCCTCAAGGTTATCGTGGTGCAGCTGGCATGAATGGGCTCAACCCCCTCAATGAAGACGACGACGATTATGACGATTTAGAGGACGAACTTCCTTCCAATGCTCCAGGACAGAATCCACCGTCCAAGCTGCCCAAACCCCAAGGTGGCGCTGCAGACGTAAGCAGTGTTGAACAGAAATTGCGGCAGACGAATCTTGGCAACCCGAGCGCAGCTGCACAAGCTAGACAGGCGGCGGCACCGAAACAGGCAGGGTACGGTCAGCATAGTCCCGCCGTTGCGGCTGCGGCGAAGCAGCAGGTCAGGAAGAACAGAGGCGCATTCGAGCTGAGTCTCGACAATTCGACGTTGTTGGGAAGGAGAAACAAAGGGCAGGATCCGAGTAAACTGAGAGAGCAGATCGTGCAATAGAGCTTCGAAGTTGGGATGTTCAGATCCTTTCAGAAGTACTAAAAGCCCGAGATATGATCGATGAGCGTTGACTGGGAGTGCGTGCATAGATAATGTTGCACTTTATGGCATGTGGCTAGCATTGTGACTGATTCTTTCTTTGAGGAGTCACAGTAGTTGGTAGGTAGATGGGCAAATATCCGGCCTATGGATGAGGTATTACAATATACGTTTATGGAAAATCCCAAGACTGCCGTCATACCAGTCCTCATACATGGCTTTTAGGACACGCGTACCAAATGGCCTTGATATACCTATAGACTGGAGCCGAATTGGATGCTACTATGTAGGGACGCGGTCAGAGCTTCCAATTTTGAATTATTAATAGAGGTAGGTTGGTGTCCTGATAGAATGGGCTTGAAGGGTTCCAGATCAGTAGCGATCGATCTTCATCCCCTTGCCATCGAGGTCTATACCTCCGCTTCCCACAAGAGATGGGTAGATTGTTTGGCGGGGTTTTTACGGTTTTGAAAAGACTGCGACTCTACCTCCTTCATGCCTTGAGTTATTAGAATCTTTTGTAGATGGATATTGTATGTTTACCCGTAGAAGTAATTGCTAAACCGCTAATGTTGACTGTATAGATTAGGAAGACAGTCTGGCGAATGTCCGGTTTCTTGTGTTACCCGCCAGATTGCTTGAGGGTTAGGAACAGTGTAAAGTACCCTAGCAGGCGCAAGATGACTGGTCGTTGTAGCGAGGGCGAGTGGAGGCTGAACGAGAGGCTCGCAATTGTTTACCCTCGGCTGCAAAGAAGCTAGACTACGGAGCGGAATAACGCTACTGCGACCGAATCATGAAGCTCATACAACTAATTCCCGGCCGATCCTTCCACACTACCACGACTTACCATGTAGCTTACGCAGCACCTCTGGCGCAAAAACCCAACGCAGAAAGACGTAGCCTTGCCTCGACACCACATCGCCGTCAACATGTTTCTTCAACAACTTGAGTCCGTTACTTCGGTCACTACAACTTCACAACCTGGGCATTGGTGGCTGTGGAAGATGCTAACCAGGCCCAAACAACCTTCATTCCATACCATATCTTTAACGGCTCAGCTCAAATCTCTTCCTACGCCGTGCAGGCCTTTGGGACGCGATCTCTTCGTGTCTTCCAGATCTGCGGTCCTTGCCAATCATCTTACAGGCTATACATCACGGCTACGAACGGCGATCTTCCTTTCCATCCAGGGTCTCTGGTGGAAAAGCCAGTGCCATCACTCTTTCCAGACACTCCTTGTGCCGTAATACAGCCAGGACCGTCAAAGAACGGCACCACACCTTTCACCAGCAGGCAAACTGAGTTTGAATTCCGGCAAGATGAATTCCAAGAGGGTACCGAAACAAAGAGGAGGACGCGGGACTATCGATGCGAAGATAGGTAGACCGTCAAAGCTGACGAGGTCGGACAAACGAAAGCTTGCAAGATTGTATACATTCACAAAGCTCTCAGCACCGGAGATGAGCAGGGTGCTGGAGAGATTCAACGGCATACATGTCGCGTAAGCATGGAGACAACGCCAGGTGTTCAACGCTGACCACTTGTCAGAGATCGCACAATCCAGAATCACCTCCAAGATATCTTGCATACTGACCTTAAATCTATCAGACCCCAAGACAAAACAGCGGGCCGGGAAAGGATGAGAGAGATGCAAGAATATAAATCAATGGCAGCCACAAGAAGATGGAATGACAGTCTCCATAGTGTCATGGCCTTGAATCCGCCCATGCCACCTTTAGAGTTGCCATTTTCCAACGATTGGGCACCCAACGACTCGCCGGTTGCGGCAGTCCCGCTAAGAGAAACGTATTCAATATACGGCCTTGGTTCTCGTTTCTCAGATGATTATGAGGACCTCTTTCCCTTGTCAGAGGACATCAATCAGTCCATGCTCTTTCAAACGAATGACGACTGTCCTTTGGGCCATGATAGGCCTTTAGGAAAGCCTTCCCTGCCAGTTTCGCTCTTGGACACTCTCGAGCCTGAGCTTGACTTCGATGTTCACCCTATAGCAATTTCGCCGGCCATGGAAGCCTCTCACCATGGCCCAACCCCGATTGATGTTGCTGGAGAAGTTCATACAAAGACAATACCGATCAATTCACCGTCTGTTGAAAACCTTGGGCCAAGACAGATGACAACATTCATGAGTAACTGGGATACGCCAACAGCGACGTCTGACTGTAGGAGACCCGGTACGCCATATCCATTCGGCTCAAGTGCTGGTGTAGAGCCAGCCTCGCCAACCTCGACGGCAGGTCCAATGCTCTCCTTCGACGAATATGTTAAACCATTGACTTTTTCATCACCTCCGTCCGTGCCAAGCCTGCTACCTAACAGTTACCGATTAGAGGCGCCTTTCATCCCAGAGGTCGCTGTGCAGCTGCATCAGGAAATCAAAACCGGTGTCAGCCTCAACCATCAGGGAAAGGAACTGGACCCACCAAGCGCAGGGGCTGTAGGCACCCGGCCACGAGTAGCCTCTACCCCTAGTCTCAGGTCGTACACCTCCTCTCAAAGAGCCGACCTTATATCCATCGTCAGGCGGTTTTCATTGTCCTCTAGGGGTACCAAGTGCTCAAGCACCTTCACCTCGACTCTCGAACAAGTGAATGAAACCTCCCAGCCCCAAGCAGTGACCTTAGTCGAGCTATATGAGATGAGAGTTCCGGTAGAAGTTCCGGGTGATTTCATCATGTCCAAGACCGACACTCTGAAGGAGCATGAAGCTTGTGATTCATACAGGACCGGGAAACAGCCAAGTTACTGGTGCCCGAAATGCTCCAAGAAAACAGCCTTTAACGCAGCCGTTGGATACATTAAGAGGCGAGGCTGGAAGGATCAATATCTGGCTGACATCGAGCTCAATGCCCGCGATAGATTTGACAACACCTCTCTCCATGTCTTAGCAGTGGCTGGTGTAGAGCACGATCTCCAGAAAATCCTGAGCCTGGAGAACACTTTATTGAATGCGGTAAATACCGCTGGCCAGACTTTCATGCATATCCTAGACCCAACCGGTTTTACATCCGCCGGATGTTTGCCTCAATTCTTGCGAAGACTTACTACCAAATCATTTGACTTTTCAAAGCAGGATTACCAGGGCTCGAACGTACTGGCAGCGCTGTTGCAACATCCACTGCATCATGATATGATAAAGGAGATTTTTGATGCTTTGCGTTCCGTTGTACCTTCCATGACTTCCCGGGATAATCTGGGGCGAAGCGTGCAGTCTCGGCTTGTTCACCTAGCTCAGTGTGCCAAGTCCTATGATACTGAACGAACCTCTGCAATTTGTCAGATATTGGACGAGCACTATCAAATAGATCCAACATTCTACAATGCGTCGGCTTTTAGTCACGCTCCCCTCGTCGCTTCCGGAGAAGACATCAATACGCTCGAAAACATGGTTTCTTGTACCATTGAAGAACCTCTACTCGAGGACTCCTATGGTCGAAATGGTCTTCACTGTTGTGCACAGCTATGTCTAGACCGCCCACAGTCCTCAAAACAGCGCCTTCGTGACATCTGGGGCAGAGGACCAGCCAAGGCTCGTCACTCAGGTAGTCAAACTCACAGCTCTCAGGGCAACAAAGTGATTGACCTATACTTCGATAAAGTCCTCGACGCTGGAGTCAACGCCAATAGCTATGATAAGGTTGGAAATACGCCACTACTGGCGCTACTCTATTACAACTCCTATTCGGACAAGCATAATGAGGCAACGATTAAGAAGCGTGTTACTGATCTGATAAAGGCTGGAGCCAGTGTCCATAGCCGGGACCGAAACGGTGAGACGCCGCTTCACGTGGCGGTCAAGCGTGGCATCATCACTGCAACAAGAGTCCTGATTGAGAACGGTGCCAATGTCCACGCCAGGCAGCAAGACTCCAAAGGAGTCGTCCACATAGGTCTTGAAGTCGCTGATCAAATGAGACGTTATAAAACTCTACATATACGAATCATGACATGCATCAGCCTGGTCAAGGAGCGCGGCGGGGTGGATAGACCTACCATTTTCCAGGAGTGGGAGCCCGCGATCGACCAAAATACCACACAGCATTCCACTTTCTCCACTTGAAGGTGTAACGCCGCGATTCCCTTCAAATATTGCAACGCAGGAACAAGGATATGCAGGTCGTCGCCCATCATCATGGAGGAGGAATACACCTTGTTCACGACGCCCAGCCTTTTGCACCCAAGAACCATTGATACTGTACTAGACGGCCTAGCTATGCGGGTAGTAAATCAAGTTCTCTATCTGCCCGAAGACATTGTTTGTTATACATCGCACTCACTCCTCGTTCACCTCCCGAAGTTTACATCCCATTGTCCCTCATAACACCAATCTCACCTTCTAACTCGACTGATTGAATCCTTTGTGACTCTTCCTGACAGCGACAAAGGTTTTCAGATAAAGCGCTGGGACTAAATGTCCGACGACAGTTCTATGAATTTGTTTCGTCTCTCGATACGTACAGGAAAACGTATATCATCGTTCTCCCCACTACGTTGTTCAACTACAAGGCCTGGATAGTCATGCGCTGTGCATCTGGTCTGTAATGGGTGCCGGCAGGTTGATTGTTGCTGTTTGGAATGGCGGCGTTTGTGGAGAGTGGTTGGATAGTTTAGGTCATGCCTTCAACTCGAGCTACTTTTACTAGAGAATAGTGTAAGTGGAAATCTATCGATCAGGAGAACTCAAGTACTATCAGCCCCCTAAAATCTACTCTTATCCTCCTATCCTTGTGAACTCCGAACGCGGCTTTTCCTACTGTTCCACCGCGGACCGTTATGTATAAAGTATATACTAGGCTTACTCACCGCGGGAGCGTGTCACCTAGATATAGGGGCTTCTTGGTAAGAGAGCTGCTGCGGAAGGTTTTATATTTGTTTGTGTATAGGTTTATGGTAGCTGATTGGTAGCTTGGTGGCTAAGTGATGGGATATCTATATGTTAGTATCGTTAGCAAGGGGTCTGATCACGTAGCTAGTGACGATGTGGCTACGGCGATGGCTATGAAGATGATGAACTAATAAGTAGAGGATGTTGATCTGAGAGTTTATAGTTGTTCGATGAGAAGGAGTAATATTTACTTAGGCTGAATATGGAGGGAGTAAGCGTGATTATGATCTGATATATATAATGGATCTAAAGGAGATAGAATTGCGAGGTTGGTGGGTTTATGACAGGAGGTTAATTAGAATATGCTCCATTGAAGCTGAGCCGTGCGCCGCGTGAGATCTAAACGCTCAATGTTCGCCTTCTTGTCCGACGATCAAGGCTGTTGGGTCGTGTTCAAGAAGACATAGTATAGTGTGTAAGTGATGCGGCTTAAGCTTTTCTACAACGGTTCTTGCGAAGGTTGCAATATATATGTGAAAGGAGAGCTGTGTTCATATGAGGATGTAGAGGTAGCTATTCTTTAAAATAAAAGTTGTTGTATGTGTTGATGGGACGAGGTATGACAATGTCTTTGACAGAAAGCGACTTTCTGGGCTAGTTCGGCGTAGCGGCTGGAATTTGGGAGCGCTGAGAGTGAGTTTATGGTAAAGTTTGAGAGGCGGCGAAGGTTGAGGAGGAGTGAGATGTTGGGGCCGTGGTGGAGGTTTGGAAGGCGAATCCAAGTCTTCGACAATTCCCAGATCTTCCAGTGTTTCCATGTTGTGAGTAACATTCGAAGACTTGTTGGGCCATTACCGTTGCAGATGTTGACTCAACTCCCCATGGTTTCTGTGACGGTGCTTGAGCTTTGCTATTGAGCATAGGGTAGACCGCTATATTAGGAAAGAGTTGGTTCAGTCATTTTTCAGTATGGTGCACGCTCTCTATATGATCTGTGACATGGTATTTGAGCTTCGCTGTTGAGGATTGAGAGGCCGGCGTTAGTGACGATACGGATCCTGATTTGTGGCTCTGGCATTTCGATTTCGCTTCGGAGGAGGGTTTCCATCCCGTATGGGTACCGGTCGTGACGAGGGGCGAACCGAGCTTGATCTGTCCTTCCTACAAGCTCATCACGCTAATACGGTGTAGTAGACCATACCATTAAGCCATGGAATGTAAGTTGGACGAAGTCCATCGTCTCGATTGTGCGCTTAATTCCCGGGTCTCCATAATCTTTCGTGGCCCCTACCATCCTTGCTGCCCTCAGCTGCTATCGTAGAAACCCTTTTGTGGTGCATATTACCCGTAGAGACTCATGGTGTGCTGCACTGTATCGCGGGGAGGCAGGCGCAGTGTGCTCGTTGCTGTTGAGACATTGAGTGAAGGTGGTGCCATCGGGCCATTGATCTGGTGAGCGACGCTCTCTTGTTCTGGAGGCATATAAAGTAGGCGTTGGTCTGCTTATAGAGGGCGCGCTATGGCGAGGCCGGGGTCATGACTGCGAGGACTTTTGTAGGACATGTCTGCGCCATGCCTCGCATGCCTGAACAAAGTCATGATTTGGTGGGCTTCGTAGTTGAAACCGGCTTGATGGGATTCAGGAGCTCCTGCTGGTGTTGCAGCTAAGAAAGTTTCGTCACAAAAGGCTTCTAGGTCGTTATAGTTCCCTGAATGACAGAGCTGTGGCTTATGGATGTTCATTCTGAGGTCTGAAGCTGTGTTCAGCCATGATGTAAATCCAGCATTGTTGGTCATGGGGTATTGAGGATATGTGGGTATTGGTAGAGATTCGCGAGAGAAGCTGCCGGTGCTTCTGCTCGTTCCGGAGCATAATGAGGGTAGGCGAGATGGTCCGCTCTCACTGCTGGTACTCCTGGTATCTGTAAGCAGCTGCAATTTCTATACCACAGGTCGTCTGCCCATACAGTCCCCAATCCTGGCCTTCTTGTGCTTTCCAATAGGCCAAATTCCGTGCAGGAGCTTGATTGAGACCGTGAGCCACACTCGATACTGCAGTGGCTGGTATTTGCGGTCTGTGAATATTGGCTTAGTGGTTACCACAGTATGTCTCGGAATATTTCCACTCACGCGTTAAGCAAATTGTACTTGCTTAGCGGGTATTTCTTCCGTTTTGCCCAGTCTCGGACATCAACGCCCCATTCACGCCAGTACGGTACATCGATGATATCCGCTGGGATGGGCACATCAGGTCCTCGTTGACGCTTCTTGATGTTCCATCTTTCAGGAGACCGCCTGTTCCAGTAGTCAATCCGGCCTTCCCAGGCTCCTTCGCTGCCATGCAACACTTAGAGCGCGCTCATCTCTGAAGATCGAGAGGACGACTCACGAAGCGATAAAGTCTTCCCCTGTGATGTCGACCAATTCTAGTGATAGCTGATCCATTCTCTGCTTGAGTATTCGTAGAGGAAGATCCTCCCGCAAGTGCCATTGAAAGACCTGGCGTCTAGCAGAATGGAGTCGGATGGTCTCAGGCTTTCGAGGACCAGCCATAGCTTTTAGGCGGCAGCAGTATGTCTGTTCCGACAGACATGAACGTCGTTCTCAAAAGCAGCTGATCTCTGCTTGAAGTATCTAGGTTCCCGTACAACTCTTGTTGCGGTATCTCAAGGTCTAATGTACCGAAGCCGTCGATTCTGAATACCTCAATAAAGAAAAACAGGAGCTGAGGGATTATGGAGCCAAGGCTTGCTGTACTGAGAGGGTGGCGTTTCAGCGATCTAAAGAACGTGGGAGAGTGCAGAATGTTTTCGGTCCGACACCCGCGATGAAGTTATTTGTGACACGACGAGGACTTGTCGTTATGCATTCACAAAACGCCTGGTACCACGAGTTTGGAAATTCCGTGATTAAAGTGACAAGGCTGGGTTCTCGTCCGTGTTTGGAAAAGGCTATCCCCGCAGCCTGATGGTACACAATATAGAGCAAGGTTCTACCTCGACTTCGGTGCTGTAAGAGCATCTGCATAAGACGTAAGGGTCAACCAAACGCTGCAGAGTATCGTTGAGGAAATCAGTTCGTGGGTTCCGACGGGAGATCTATTCCGTTTTTGGTCGATGGGCGGTTTTAATTTGGTTTGGTGGAGGCCATGGGATATGGCCAGCTCTCCAAATCCCTGTCAATGTGACATATCACCATCACCGCCTCATTAGGCCATCGACGCGTTGTTGATTGTTGACCCGTTGTGAAACTGATTGAGGGCATTGAGAACGATGGCGGAGCCAATAGAAGGTCCGCCTGATCCCCAATGACCTGCTCCGCTTCAGCTGCTCCAGATATTGTGGAGCCGCAGACGGCTCCATTGGCCGTGAAGTGCTTTTCGAGCAATTGTGGCCCACGCGTGTAATTTCGATTGTGCTGTAAATCCTTGTCATTGGCCCCCACCTGACCGCCCTCCAAATCCTTCGATGAGTTTCCTCCTGATACAGATTAAACAATACTATGCATGTCACTGCGAACACCCTAGCTTCATGCACGAAGTAGTTCGCGGCAACAGGCAGGTCACTGGAGGATGAGGACCTGAGCTTCGAGTACTCTCTGAACCTGTCTTGACCGAGACTTGTGCAGACTCGTACCATCTGCCTGTCACTGGCGCCCGATACCTGCGACTTTTCAATAACAATCGCATAAATTGTTTCAAGAAGCTGAGCTTCGCTGGTTCGCCATCAAGCGCACTTCGCTATCATCGAGATGACGGCTTGGTCCTCGAATGATCGATCACTCGATGAGATAAAGCTGCGGGAAGAAGCGCGAGAGGAGGGTAGCCCCTTTCATCAAAGAATACATCGGAGGGTATCTCCAACAACCCCAAAGAGCAAAGCTTACCCCTTAGGTACTCCCGTCACACCATGCGCAGCGTCCGGAAGCGTATCCCCACAAGCGCTGTCAGTCAACGCCCCGATTGTTCGTAAACTTTGGCTTAGTGTAATAGCCGTTATCTGCCTTTCTGGGTCAGTGCAGTATGCGTTCCGACTTTTTTAAACTCGATCGTCAAGCTTCTCAAGTTGGTCGAAGGCAAGGCTACATGACTCGTCATTCATCCAGTGGTATTGCTGCTCCAGAAAGCCCCTGTTTCAAACAACCGGACCGAGAATCGTTCACAGGCTTAGAGTCTCTGTGAGCATGTGTAAATTTTAATTGGTCAGCGAGGTATCAAGCGTGAATTGGGCTCCACTCACACCCACCGTTCTTGGCAAACGTAGCAACAGAGACCCGTCTGGCCTGTATCTAGAGCTCTTGACCTTCAAGGAGTCTCTATACTTTGAGAGAAGATCAATGGTGTCTTTGCTCATGAGGGCCAAAATTGGACACCTTGATTCGCGTTTCTTTGCTGCAGCCTCAAACGCACCCTTGCAAATGTGCTCGTAGCTTGATTCCAATCCTTTGGCCTTTCTGTAATCGTTACCAATTACACGTCGTTCAAGAGCCACTTAGGCTATGCAACACCCTCGTTCAAGGCAGGAATGGCAATGCAGAAGACTGGTCGGACCATTGGAGCGACCAACATCACCAGTGTCCAGGCATCGATAGCCCCGACCGGGGATGAGAGACCGCTATCCAAGCATCACAAGCACAAGCCATAGTCTAGCCCAGCCCCGAGGGACCAGGAAGCCCAAACGCAACCATAAACAACGACATGCATGGGAAGTCGCATGTGATGGCATGTAACGTGTACACCGGTAGTTAAGAGCTTCTAGGGTGGGCCAGTGGATGGCCAGAGACCTGCCAACGCGGCACGTCGCTGATAAGTCGCGCCCAGGTATGATACACCAAACCTGCTTGACCAGAGGACCCCTCAGAGCGCGTCGAAGCTATAAAGTCCATCGGTTCGCCGCTCTTATGAAAAACATCAATAGAAATCCCGTGACACTAATTCAAACAGATCCTCTACGAGCAACGGAGCTAGTCACCTTTCACGGCTAAGATGGATAAGCAAGCTGTTGATATTGGTCTCAAACGGTCATTACCAGCACTGTCCACAGTCCTTCATAACGGAAAATAAGCTGACTACCCACCAGAAAACAATGTTCGCACTTGGTGCAGAGCCCACCTTTGGAGGGTTGGTTAGCACAACACAGATCCGAGGAACCCTTCTATGCCAATAAGAATCCTACACATGAAAAGAATACACGCCAGCAAACAGTCGGACGTGGCGACGAACCGGGCGTGGCAACGGCAGCTCCGAAGCTTGGGGAGAAGAATGATCCAGCGTAAGCTATGTTCTTGAAGACTGTTGTCCGCCAGATCTGACCTTAGCATGCAGGGCTTCAACCAACGGAGATGCAGGGAAAGCTAAAACGGGAAAAGAACTTTGAATATCCTTGAAAACATGCGAGAAGACCCACGCCCCTGTCTTTTCGGCTTTGAGATGGACGATAGAACATAGCGTTGAAGTATTGGAGGAGCTGGAGCGTTCGTGGTCGATCTAGGATCAACATCTAGTCGTCCGGATTATTTTCTCGATGTGTTGATTCTGCTCGTCTGTTCAGTCTCAGACTTTGTCTTGAAATAATGAGAACAATCTTTGAAGGTCAATTGCTATTTCCCACGTCCGTGGCGTCCGCAGGGCACGTTGGCATAGCGCTCCTCGTCCAGAATCTTGATCAAGGAGGCTAACTCCATGAGGATGGCTGACGCCTTCTTTCGTCAGTGTTGTGATTGTGTGTCATGCTTGTAGACTGGACGGCTCACTCATATCTGAGCTCCATCGACCCAATGGGGTTGGACCAGTCGCTTGGACACCTATCAATTTCTTCATCAATGTGTGTTTCCAACAACATTCAGGAGCCAGCAAGAGACTCTTCATGAAGCAACGGTCCAATCAGAGAAGCCATTTGACAGATGAGGGACGAAGAGATGAATGGCGAAATCAGGAATGTCGACCCACGTAATGGCGTTCTAGCGTTCTTTCTTGGCGCGGGATGTGTGTTCTCGGCCATTTTCCTTCAGGATCATCAGCAAGCATTACATAAAACCTTGCTCACCATGAACTTGGTTCAACCATCGAATCTTGAAGGGAAAGACCTTTCGACGTCTCAATACCGGGATGGTAATCTTATCTACCCTCCTTCTCTACAACCTGGTGGCGTGTACAATTATGTACCGTCGGTCCGTTGCCGCTGACCACTCACATAGCCCAACAATCCGGCTACGAAATCCTAGTCTACCCCGCAAACTCAACCATCATGGTCTGGGTGGTACGCTGGCTCATTTCGGCACGATATCTGCGGCTATCTATACCTCAGAATAGACGCCGCCGTGGGAGGCTAGAACTTTGACCCATTTGACAGGAGTGGTCCGTCAGTATCTGCACGGCTGCTCTTCAGGCGTAGATTCTTAGGTATCGAAATAGTCTGCCTGATATACTCCTCCTCTGCGATCCTTCCTTGGCCATACTCCCGGACCATGGTGCGAGCTAAAGTGGTGCAATGCCATCTGGTAGGTTGCACGGCATGTTACGTTGAAGAAAACCTTGCGGTAGGCGCCTCATTCTCGACCTCTCTGGGGGGTGAAACTGCTTGAACTTCTCTCATATTAGGGGTCATCTCTGATGGCAGAACCATCTCGCCAGAGGAAGATCGCTGACTGCTATTGTTGAGAATGCTCAAGCTTACAGCTTCGATTTTTGTAGTGCCGGAAAAGGACACGCCGTTGATCTGAGTTGCGATGGCTCCAGTTGGTGTTCTGGATGGTGACTAAAGATGTGATTGTGATCGGGCTTATATGTTGTACCAACTCTTGGGCTGCGAGTCAACCTGGCTGACATAGCTTGAAATAACCAGAAAGGTGCTAGACTGACATTACTTCGATTCACAGTTTCCACGTGCCAATATTGACCCAGTGGAAACCAAGCGCTAGTGTTGTGGGTCTATATCGGAACCTTTGAATCCGTCGGAGATGGTTCCCTCATACTTTATCCCCACAAATGCCATCTATAGCGCGTGTAATATCTGCGCAGCGCGGCGCAATTCGGTTTAACCATCACGTCAAACATGCGCGCTATTGTCTCTATGCGCCGGCATGCGTCCGGAACAAAAGACAAGGAAAGAACTTCCCCAGTCGCAATCGACATAACAGCACACCACAATGAAGCATCCAACGATGTTCTCTCTCTTCTTCCCATTCATCCTCGCAAGCTCAATTACAGCAATTCCTCTCCAACTGGACCTCCCATCACCAACCTTCAACATTCCATCCGCTCTAAACACGACAAACCTGCAACAGCATTCCACCTGCTTTGGAAGAACCGTACGCCAACGCCTCTACCCCACAACATACACCGACTGCCACAACGCCCTGAACTCACTTATTGGCCATACCCCCCATTTCAATCAGGCCCTAAACTTCAGTCAAAATTCAACCCTAGGCGACTTCAAACTGCCCTTCACTAAAGAGAACGGTACCTGTAGCATCAAATTGTACACGCGCGAATACAATGATTTGGCTGTGGTGAGTATGCTGGAGATTTATAGCAATCTGATGGATGAGAACATGGGAGTCCTGTCGCAATGTTTGCATATGCCATTTCCTACAGGGGGAGAGACGTCGCTTGGATGGGAAGCCTCGAGGAGTGAGCTTTTGTTTGTAGATGTGAGGGGTGTGCAGAAGTTTGGGGGAGGTCTGGTGGAGACGGCTTGAGAGCGAGGCATTGTTTGGAATGGGTAGCAATGGACCGGTAGGAGACTCACATCGAAGAATGACAGCAACGCGAAGCTTGCGCCCGCTTAAAAGCCATGTGGAAGTCGCTAGCCTCACTTTTGCACTCCATAGCGAAGCCAAGGGGGGTTTCGAATTGCAACGTACACGACCATGCCCGAGGAAACGTGTGAGCTCCAGCAACGAGACATACGTTCGTATATAAGAGATGATCAACGGACACGAGTTACGGGATAAGTATATAGATTTGGCAGCTCCATGACTTCCCACAGGGTTGGAGGAACCTCAAGAATTTTCTGATAATTCAATTGAGCACAAGAGCTACGAGGAAGGAGACATCCATCTGAAGTTATAGATACACCGGAGCGATATCTGTGGGTATTCAATGCTATGTTATCGTTGAAATCAAGGATTCAGTCTGGAAATCGTTGGAAGCTGCTGGCAAAGAATTATCTGGCTGTCAATACCCTGATCCTCCATTGCCATGCTACACGGAAGGCCCAGCAAAACTCCCAATATTTGGTGCATAGTGTGGCCTGTAAGCGAAACTAATACACGTGGTGTGCGCAAGGCCAACCTCTATGGTCTCGCTAGCCGATCCGACCGTCTCTGTTGGATACACTCCATCCCCTGCACCTCCCCGTACCCAAGCAATTGCTGCATATCAAGCATTGGCGACCGAGCCCGTTCTGTTGAGACTAGACACGGTTGACCCGCTAGCTGACACATTGACAATAGAGAGACCATTCAGCTCTGAGCCCGTCAGGTTGAGGCTAGATAGTATATCCAAGCTGCTGCGTGGGACGTTGCCGAGCAAGAAGATTTGTAACTCGTCTGGGTCACCTGCAAATGGTTAGGTATCAGTCTGGATGGCCCGAGGGTATAAGACGTGAGAGGGAGTAAAGGTTAGGTGCAAAGTGGAAGGGGAAGGGCTGCGACTAGCGTTGAAGGGCTCTTGGCATACCTGATGATACAGGCGTCTTGCCTAATTTCCCATGTCTAACGCACAGTTCATTGACGGCTACAACATCGGCCCAGATACCGGCCCACGTCGCTGCCTCTAATAACGGAGAGGCGCCATGAATCAAAACGCTACAGCGTCCATCAGCTGCAAAAAGGTGTCAACATTGTCCTGTGTCCGAAATTACAGAGAGACTGTGCTTACTCGATGTCAGTTGTTCAGGGACTGTGACCTCGACCCCAGGCTGGTCGGCTGTGCCAAATATGGTTTCTTCAGCCGACCATGGCATCTTGTCAATGATCTCTTTGCAGGAGTCGTAGGATGGCGCTGATTGGTGAGAAGCGGCATGGCAGGTTACGAGTGGTTCGTATCTTTCCACACCAACGATCAGGTCTCCCTCGAAGCCTAAACACCAAGAGCAGTGAGGGATCAGTAAGGCGCTTTAGAATTAATTTCATGACAAAGAACGCGTCTGGTGATGGTGAGCTGGGGGCACTATTGAAATTGCGAGAGGCATGAATAGTCTTCGTGGCTTCCAGTCATGAGTTCGGAACGTACCGAGTTCTTCTACATAGCCACCTTTATTGGGTACTCGATCACCAACGCACTCGTCGATTACATTTTGGGCTGCTGAGGACAGTTGTCCATACGTCGATACATCTGACTCATCAAGCGCTTCCTCGTTGATGTTAATGTCTATAGCGCATGTACCATCATCTGTTGAGCGGACCGCAGGTTCTGTAGTCAGCTAATGAATCGACATTGAGCCTCGTGTACCGGTGTTATGATAGGAAGACACCTCGAACGGGGAATCAAAGCCGTAGAAGGTGTGAAAAGAGCATGAAAGGGCCAGATAAACATACCACTAAGATAACGAACTGGAAGGATGATATCCCAATTCCCTATGTCTCTCTCCCCGAAGGTCTTGGGGCCTGGGTTTCGAGGTATTTTTGAGAGAGCGTTTCTGCAGCTCGCAGGTCTCAGATCATCTCCCAAGTCAGCATCGCAGAGAGGCAACCTCAACATCAAAGGCTTCCCGACATGCCCAGATGTAATGTTGGTCTTCAGTGATGCTGGTGGGTGTAGATTTGGAAGGGGTTCAAGTGCAGCGGAACACACTACGGGAGCCAAGACGATAATGCTAGCAAGGAACACCAAGAAAGATGACATGTTACAAAGGAGCATCAAATCGGATGCCTATCTGCTTCCCTATCAGGATGTTAGGTGAGACAAGATTGGAATATCGAGAAAGAACGTCGGTGCGCTTGACCAAAATTCTAAAAGTCCACGTTGCGTTTATCTGTCCAACGCATATCGTCTCCCTCAATACAGGAGGACATAGAGGCGATACTTTACCTCGGGAAGGATTCCGATCCAGAGAAGCGCTTTAGGCTGCTTTGAAAGTGATACTAGGGCGTCCCGCCGCACAAATGCCATATATGCGACCTATCATACCAGCTGCGGTTGCATCACCCGTTCCGTTGGAACAGGTGGTGGCAGAACCTTTTATCTCACTCATATAGGCCTTGAGCGCTGTAAGGCCATGGTGGAGCGTCGTTGCCAAGCACCAAATACAATCACATAGGTTCACGCTTCGAAAGCGATATATAACGCCACTACACATCTGCGGTCTATGAAATCATACAGCGATGGACCGACATATGATGCATGTCTGACTCTTCCATCAGCTTAACATCATCAATTGACAAGAATTGAGAAAGCAGCAGTCCCCCGTACAGTGGGCATGTGCAACAACAGTACAACGGAAGAATATCCTGTGGTGTAGCACACAGTGCTGTATGTATCACATAGCGGGGCTTGCACATGGCATGCATACTCCACCAATGATAATGCTTAAGGCTGTCAGCCAAATGGCCAGCCATTGAGCTACTCGGTGGACAGAATAAGTTCGAGTACAGGGAGTGAGGCTTCTGTTTATGTCGGCGCCGCAAGGCCTTGGCACGCTAGCTTGATACATCTTAAAGGCTGGCATAATGACATAATTAGGAATTGCTATTTTTAGACTTCTCCTCCATGGCATTTGGGATTGCACCGCACCAAAATTGGGCCAGTATTGCCGCGAGAGCGCAGTGTGCACTCTCTTCTCTACGCATGGCTTAGACTGACCATGCAGGAGTACAAAAATAATGTGCGAAATGGACAATTTCTGACGAGAAGAACGGCACGAACGGGTAGAATGTTTCAACTGAAGACCTTCCGGTGCAAAAGCAAGACAGCTCGTGTTGACTATTCTTGGGACTCATTCTAGCGTTTGTTTCAGGACAATAGAAGCAGTCGAGTTCATATCTTAATTGAAGAAGTTGTTTCGTCTCGCCCTGAAACTGCTACACAGCTCGAGGTCTTCATCATCATGATACTCATCAATGTCTTACAGTCTATCATTGTCACGGCGGGTGACTGGGGCTGTACGTCTGGCAAGCTTCTCCGAATCTACTTTTGTGGTAATATCTTCTTCGGTGCTCATAATGTTGGGAAGACTCGTGTTTCAGGACGATAGAAGCTAGATTAGCAGTCGTTGCTGGTGAACACGCATTGAGGGCCTCTGCCCCCCTTGGTACTCAATGGACGAGTATCAGATCGTATGTGCGAGCCGCTCCAAGACATCTGACAAAGCCACTAATGTTTTCAGAACTCTCATGTGGCATCTAGCCCGGGAACTACCTCATGATTGAACCCAGTGAAGGATGTCTCACATGCCCAATTTGATCTCTGACAAATACTCTTTCCTTTCTGGGCTGGGAGTATAGCTGTGCTAGTCCTGCAGCAAGCCATATATGTATGAGAGGCCCACGGACCTTTCTGTCGCATTAGCTAACACTACCACGACTGAGCTTCACAGTAGAATAAAACGTTGTTTGGCCGCCCAAATTTGTCTTTCTGGCTTTGTACGGCTGTCATTACCTTTAAGTTCCGCACCTTCTATCAAGTGTTGACCGAATTATGATCTGCAAGAAAACAATTATCCTGGCAAGCTTGTGTTGCTACACTCAGGCATGGACACTACCAGCTTTGTGAGTCTCCAGCAAGCAACCACCTTCCACATTCACCGGACGACTATTAGGATGAGCCCAAGCCGCATATGCGATACAAGAGATACTGACATGAATTTCTTCTTGCTAAGCTTCTCAAAGCGCCAGGAAACAAAAAGTACATCTTCCGACGCATCCTTAGGGAAATCACGGACGATCGTCCAGAATTTCTGCACTGCGGACCAAATGAGAATCGAGAAGGAAGCGTGGGATGATGCCGGGATCTTGGCGAACCATTTGGATACATGGCAACCGTTGGGCAAAGGACAAGCTGCGGTTGATCTGTACTTTGGTACAGATTCGGCAAAGAGCTATCCATATGGCTTGCTGTGGGAGCAACTAGCAGGTTGGTCAAATCTCCTCGGAAGCCGTCAAGTCTGATTCCGATATTGTTTGGTCTTGAGACTGTTGAAGCATGCAGATAATTTCCTAAACGCCAAAACCGTTCATAATCCAACCGTCTGGCCGTTAACCCAGCACCTGTACGTGTTTTGCACGGACCCGTGGAATTCTTGCAACAATGCGAATGCGTACGCGTAAGTAATAGCTTCAGCAATTCAATATTACAGTTGATAGGAATGAAAGCTGACATTCATCTTCAGGATAACCGATGACGGTGTATTTTACGTGAGCTGCGTTCTATAGATGGTGTGGAAGACACTAATGGACTAGGACAATCAATACGTCGTTCTCTGTCCAAATTTCTACAAGTTACCTCGTCTGTCGGACCTATCCGCACAAGCTAAAAGCCGCTCCAAGGACCCAACTCAGATGCTCACCTTTGCCTATTCACAAGCTGGAACATACCTTCACGAATCCATGCATTGGAATGGACTCACCACCAGCAAGAAGTGGCGTGGTAAGCATCCGCTCCATTTCTAAAAGCTTATGTGAAAGGCTTGAATGTACTTACGCTACCGACCATCCGTAGTCACCGATGCCCCTGACGGCAAGCTACCCGCGCAACTGCCCCGAATCTACGGCCCAAAAGCCACCGCCGAGGGCGCAAAGCTATACAATACAGCGGGCATGATCCACGTCGGTAAGTAAATCGAACAACCCACCAAGATCCAAAAAAAAACCACGCTAACGCAGACTCCCTAGCCGACTCCTACAAATACACCGCCATGAGCATCTGGGCGCAAGACACCCTCGGCCTCCCCGACCCACCAAAACCACCACCCCTCGGCTCCCTCTCAAACACCAGCATCCAATCCGACTCCAACGCCAACATCAACGAACCCGATCCGCCGATGCCGCCATGGAACGATTCGAACAGGCCAGCGTGGATCCCGAATCCCAATTGGCAGAACAACAGTGCCGCGCGTCCGAACCTGACATATGTTGCTGGAACTAGTGGTGGATTCGGTTCGGTGCCGGATCTGGTTAATAATGGGACTGTGCAGAACGTGACTGCTCCGAATGAGGTTGGGAATCAGACTTTTCCGTTTGCGGTCGCTGAGAGCTCTTCGGTTACTAAGAGGGGATGGGTGTGGTTGTGTAGCAAGCTCAGTCTGTCGGGATAGATCATGGGGTAGGAAGGAAGGAGAGGTTGATGAATTTAGGAAAATGGTGCGATCTGCTGGTATCTGAAGTCCAAGAATGAGGAAGCAATCGAATGTTGAATTTGACCGCTGACGGCTTATGTTTTTGTGTCGTGTTTGTGTATTGCTCTTGTGAAGTCAGTAGGATCAAAGTCACCGATTTTTTTGAGTTAGGAATCACCGTTGCACTAGATCACAAAGTCTATGAATTGAGAGTCTCCGCGTTAGTTAGTCGGAGTTCCCAGATGTCTAGAGTTCGATCGTCTGGCTGATAGAGTCATGAGATGAGAGTTTGATCGCACAGGCGGAAGCCCTACCCTAGAACAGGCCTAGATCCCCAAAACTTTTGACCACATCTGCATCCACATTCTGGACCCAGTCCCTCTGGAACGCCTCCATCCCACCACATCCTTCAATTGCAACAGCTAACTTCTCTCGGATGAAAACCCTGATATCGATTCGATGAACGGGATCCTGGAAGGTCAAAAGACGTCGTCGTTCGTCAGCCGGCGCTTCGAATCCTTCTCCTTTCAGCACTTCTAAGTCCGTATACACGAGGCAATCGCGATTGTCGACCACCTTTTCGTCAAGACTCGTGTCGATAACGAGTTCGGTCACACAATCAGTCCACTCACTCATCAGGCTCTGGAGGCGGCTCAGAATCCATGGCTGACCTGTCTCGAGCAGCGATGTCAGCGCTAGACAATTGAGTTTCTTGTGCGTAGGATGACCGATCGTGTCCATGTGGGCGAACCACTCGGTAAGAAGCCAATCCATTTTGCGTTCAATAGGCTCATTGGCTTCAATTTGACCCTCATACGGGGTATTTTCGACTGCAGATACTAGTAACATGGGGCTAGCAGTGCCAAGACGGGCCAACACGTTAAGGTAATCTGTCTCTACTATGCCATCGATCTTGCTGTGCTCGCGGTTGGGACCGGTCGTTTGGCTAGCTCGGTATGCGTCGAAGAGGCCAGACATAATGGTAGATAGCCAATTGGTGGACAGTAAAGCTTCGGTCAGTTTTCCAACAGCTGGCAGAGCACCGAGGCTATCAGCCGATCGTATCAATAATTCAACTAGGGAGGTAACCATGCCACTGGCTTCGCGCTTTACGTTGCCGAGCATCGAAGTCAAGGGTCCGAGGATAGCAGGTGCATTTGAAAGCATGTCGGATGGTATTAGATATACGTAAGTTTCTGTAATCTCTAGCGCTTTGCGCAGATTCTCGGAAGCGACATCGAATAAGGGAAAAAGGTACTGAACAAGAGACACAACTTCGGGCAGAACGATGGTAGAGGGCGTCTCGGTTAGGACTGTAGCCCAAAGATCGAGAGCATCTTCTAGTAGATAGATTCGCGTTTCAGAGCTCGGCTCGATAGATGATTGGATCAAAGGTAGAATGACGTGGTGGTACTTGCGAGATTCAGCCTGCATCGAGATGCACAAGGAAGATAGAATGCCGAGGACTTTCTGCTTCATTAGGTACTCTTCGCCAGCTTGATCCCATAATGGTGGTAGAAGGGTGATGAGTTGGTCAGCAAACGGGGTAATCTACCAGTAAAGTGTTAGCAAACGGGCGCATCTGAGCCAAAGGGAGACGCGCCTGTCGCTCCATCTTGGTCACGATGACACCAATGGTACCCAAAAGCGCCATTTTCGTCTCTGGAAGCTCAACTTCTTGGACTAGTGTCATTATACTGTCGAGAATAGCCGGTGCGAAAGGCATGAACTCCTCTGCAGCGAATTCGAATGGATCGACAACATTTTTGAGCTGCCTACCACAAGTGACACGCACAATTTGATCGTTTGATTGATCGCGAACATCGAGCAGATGTTGAAATATCTGGTAGACCAGCGTACGATTAAGTCCCTCTTTGACTGGTAACCATTGACCCAGTACTATGGCGGCTCGCCGACGTAGAATGTTATACCCAGGTAGTTGCATTTGGACCTCTTGTGCCAAGGTGTGTTCTAAGAAGCTTCCAAAATCGAAATCGGTATAGCGTTCGAGTACCGGTGCTGCAAGGCCAATGGCGGCATAGATCGAGTCCTTTTGCAGGATATCTGTATTTTGCACGTCTAATCGTGTCAGCACAAAAAAATGTGGCCTAGGAAGAAATGGACCCGTACTAGCAACAGTCTCGAAGACTTGCAATAATGGCCGCACGAGCAAGTCCTTGTAATTGATCATCAGGTCGAGGAAGAGCTTTTCAGCACAGGTTCTTATGGAGAACTCCCAATCCTCGCCCCCACCTTCTTGGCCTTTCTCCCACTCATCTGGTTCTTCTTCCCATTCTCTTAAATCGCGTTGCGTGAAACGGAAGAAGCGCGTTACCAGAGTCTCCATCGCTTCGCGGGCGAATTTGTCGGTCAGTAGGTAGGCCCTCATTAGCTCTTTGGACAACTTTTTCTCTTCTTTATCTTCAGCCCTATGGAACTTGAAGGTTTGTGCCGGATTGAAGATCATCTTACAACAAGCTCTGATGATAAGCAGCCCCTTCAGAGTCAGCTTTTCCAGAAGTGGAGGGCCCGTATCCTCCGCATCACCATCGGTCCCGATCTTTGTGAGGGTGGCATATTAGCGTCCAAAACAAAGTGGTACTGCGGTAATAGACCATTACCTTTGCAGCTGAGGAATTTGAAGCATACGACCCATATGTCTCCCCACATTGCTGGATAAGGCCCCAGTATGCCCTCGCAAGAGCAGTGGAGTCTGGCAGCAGAGCAAACCCAGCAGCGTGATTTTTCGCCATCTCCAAGTGCAGCTTGGAAATTTGTATGAGATGTTTATCAAGGAGATACTTGGGCTGAGAAGCTAATGTAGCTCCAGCCCTTTGAGCCAGAGCTAGCATTTCCGCAAATTGAGAATTGAAAGAGCTCCAGATGTCTCTGACCTCCTGCTCCCGGTTTGGCGAATCATACCCCGCGATGATGAGCCTCCGAAGAATCCGCAGAGCTACGAGACTTTGTTCCATACTTTCTAACGCCCCACCTTCATCACTACCACCGCTTTTCAGAAACGACAGCCACTTATTTAACTTTTCGACATAGACAGTAGACAACATTTGGACGATCCCAGGAGTTACAGACTGCAGTTTCGTTCGAGAGCGCTGCATCTTCGCTGTTGAAAGCTCTTTAATAATATAAAGTAAGATTAGAAGGGTACGAGAAAGATACATAGGATTGCTTGAGGGCTGGGAGCTGGTTTGCAAGCTTTCCGTGACCGAGTCTATGGCATCCGGCCAATCCTGAGGAAACTCATATCGGACGATCTTGGCCATGAGAACACTAATCTGTAAGGCAAGGCGGTTATCTGGCTCGAAAATGCCACTTTGAAGGCATCTTGATCGAATGATATCCTTTTCCTTCGCTTTGATGGCGTTACTAGCTGTTTTTCTCCAGTACTTCTCGATGCCATTTTTCAGTTGAATGATGGCAAGATAGCGAAGCTCCACGGGAAGTGAGTAGTCTACGTAAAGAGATTGTAACGAGCTGTAGTAGCCAGGTGAACGCTCCCAATTTTGTAGCTGTTGTGTTCCTGTTTTGACCTGTTGTCGGTCGTTTGATGAAGCCGATCGAAGCACATGATAAAGTGTTTCTGTTGTAAGTGGATTTGCTTCAGCTGGGACCTCAATCGCAAAGCTCATCCTGTACTAAATGGATACGTATCTAAACATCCAATGGTCATATCGGAAAAGATGTTAGCTTTGCAGATTCAAAATATAAGTAAAATACTGTTGTCTACCGCGACTGCCGCTGAAAGCGCCCTGCCAAGACCTGTTATTCGCCAATCTCTAGAGGATTTTGTCATTTGGGCCCTGCACCGTCTCGCGCTGACCCAGGATGTTCATGGTCATGTCCCTGCTATGACATCTGTTGACTTCGCTGCAGCTCAGCAGCGGATAGAGGAACGCCGTCAGCGCAGAGCAGCCGTATCGCGTGCGCATCACGAATCGCAGCCGAGTATACCAGCCTTGAATGTACTAAGTCGGCTCCCTTTTCCATTACAAGGTCTTGGTCAATATGGAATAGATGTATGGAACACCATCGAGGGTAGAGAAGGTACAAGGCCAGCATTCCGCGTTGGCCAGGTCGACGCGGAATTGCTCGATGAAGAGCTTCTGGAGCTGCTGAGAGGTCAGGTTGGGGAAGGTTTGAAATACTTTGGCGTACGGTAATCTCTCCCTTCCAAGCGGAGCTTTTCGGCTAAAACTGAGTAGCAACATCTACGGGATGACTGGTCCCCCGAAATCCTGCTTGGGCTTCGAGCTGCCTTATTCAAAATGTCCATTTGGGACCATAACGCTTCTTACGGCGCTGTGCTTCAAAATCTACATTATACAGATGCTAGAGCCAAGGGATCCCTCTCTGCTGTCCCTACTAAACGGCAGAAAGCCCTATACGGCTTAGTAACTGTAGCTGGCCGATACGGCTGGACCAAATGGGAGAATTGGCTCGCAGACCAGGAAGGAAGATACGAAGAGGTGCCATACTGCATTACCAAAAAACGTGCCATCATCCAGCTAATGATGAACAGCCGAGTTCCAACTTCCGTTTTCTTTCGCGAATCTCTTACTTCGCTTCCACTACGCATTCGATCGCGGCCTTCGTATCCTTCCTTGTCTTCCTGACCAACGGCCGCTATCGAACTCTCCTCGACCGCGTCTTGCAACTCCGGCTTGCTCCTCCAGGTAGCCAAGTGAGTCGGGAAGTTAGCTTCGAATACCTCAACCGGCAGCTCGTCTGGCACGCTTTTACCGAATTTCTGCTCTTCCTACTCCCTTTAGTTGGCATTAGCAGATGGCGGAGGTGGCTATCAAGAATATGGCGCAAGACGAAAGCGCTTGTCAAAAATGACATTCAAGACGAAGATGAGACATTCTTGAAAGGGGAGTACGCATTTCTGCCCGAAAGAACCTGCGCCATCTGCTACCAAGATCAGAATCCTACATCGGCCGATGAGAACGAGATCATGGCCATATCTGGCGCATCTGGCGGTGTTGTTGGCTCGGCTCAAACAGATATTACCAATCCATACGAAACAATCCCCTGTGGCTGCATTCATTGCTTCATGTGCATCGCTAAAAGACTTGAGACGGAAGAGGGGGAAGGATGTATCTGTCTCCGCTGTGGAGAGTTGGTCAAAGAGTGCAAGCCATGGGCAGGAGATGTCCTGGAAGCAACACTGGCTTCGCCGAATAACAAGGCAATGAGCTTTTTCAACGAAAAGGAACAGTCACAAATCAAAGACGAGGATATTACTGGCTATAATGTCATGGACAGAAAATCACCAGGTGCACTTGTGGACTCTGAAGCTTGGGCTCAAGAAAGCTCCGATTCCGGCATCGACGTTTCGCACTGATGATCGTCCCCTTGATCTCTGTTATCGCTCCAATACCCGCGCCACGTTACTGGGTCCCAGCTCGCATAGACAAAATATCCGATGTCACTTCACATGCGCGTTTAGCGTCGAGCCTTAAATCACGCGAGCAACACCGGATACATATCCGTGGGGTAGAACGATAGTGAGTCAAATTCAGATATGTAATTAGAGAACGGCATCCAGCTTATACGATATTCAAGGATGCAATGTGAGCGTCATTGGGAGGACGATCATACTAAACAACGCTGCGATATACTAGACGACACTGCGTGAAGATAGCGCGAGCAATGGTACAGCTTGTCATAGTGCTCACCGCCATTCTACTCGCACTCTCCGCTCCTCCGATCATCAGCGCGCCCGTCGCTTCCAACATCACCTTCGAACCCCCCAATTGCCACTGCAGCACCGCTCCAGGATGGGGCTCACCCAGATTCCGCCCTGACGACTGTCGTCAAGTGGTGTCGGACTTCTTTCACGATGAAATAATCCAATTGGGTGACGAACCTTTCGAATTCGTCTCTCGCGGTACCCATGGGGTCACCGGCTTGCAACGACGATATATACCACATAGGTTCATACATGGTGAATTACTTCCTACTGACGAGCCGTGTGACTCTGGCTGATGTCTGATTCGGCAAGCCACATGCACAATGGCAATATTACCGCTTCACCTTTTCAATGCGGCGGAACTACCCGGTGTCCCACCATGGAGGATGTATCCAACGTCTGATATAACATCGTATTGGAAGATTATGAAAGCTGTCAGCAATGTCGCCGACCATTGCATTTCGCGCTTCGTTGCAGCGAACAGTTCCTTTGAAAGGACGAGCCTGACGTTTATCAGCGAGACAGGTTGGCAACCAATTGGTGAGTGCATATTCGTCAGCTGTAGTTCTAGCTTCGTTCAGGCTGCCACTGACCTTGCTGCTATGGTTAGGGGAAAAACAGGCTATTGGCGTATTTCTGTGGGCGACTGCTTCCGCTGCCAATACGAGGATACCCAATGACCTGTGGCAAAACAACGTCACATTGGGTACGCGGCCTACTGCTTCGGGCAGAGACCTGGATGTGTCGTTGGGAAGCCTATAGGTCCAATTGATGTACGCTTTGAGTCACAACGTCTACCTCGCGAAGATCGTCATTCAAGCAGTGATGAATATAACCTCCACCCATCTCAACAAGTGCTTCCCGCAATTTGCCGTTACCCCCTTCAACATCCGTATCCTATTCAAGCCAACGCGCCTACGCCGTTCTTGGATTTCCGACACCACTTCTCAACGTCAACCATTAGCATGGTGTCGCGAATCCATCCCAAGTCCATTCTGGTCTCCATTCCTTCTCACTTTAAATCTCAAGTCCTTAGCTACCAGATGGCCCCAGCTCTCAGTCTGACTCGCACTTCATCCTCATCGGAGCAAGTGAGCATTGCACTCCCTTATAATTCGTCTATCTTGCGCTATCAGCTTACAGAGTATCAGCTCAAAATGCCCTTATCTCAATCTAGACCGCTCAATGCAAAGACCCAAGATTATACACCTCCCCCCATCAATCCACTCCCTCCTTCCCACCCACAGCCCACCCTGATCACTAAACAGTAAGGAAATACCCGCTCAATCTACAATCAGCGCCTTTTAGAAAGCTTGTGATAAATTGACTGATTATGTGTTGTGTGATGTGATGGGACGGGATGGATTGGGATGGGATGGGATGGTGGCTGGAAGCTGCATTATGAGGGCAGCTACGCCGGGTATCTGCCGCATGTCGACGATTGCGAACTGCTAGAGGAAATGGGAAGCGCTGATGGGAAATGGAAGGGTTGGATGTGTGTGTATGGATATGAGGTGTGGAGAGGAGTGGGTGGGATTTGATGATGGGGGGAATGAGTAGGAATGGCAGGGAGTATTAGAAGTTTTTCCTTTTGGGGAAGGGTGGGTGTGGGAGACTTAGGAAGTGAAGGTGATAAACGTAGGCCATAAATGGTAGCAGCATGGTAGATGGATTGATTGATTATCTAGAAAGACACGTTGTCTGACGTAGAGTTTTATGAGTGCCAAGACACTGAAATATGGCTATGATAAAGTATCCAATTTCCAACAGAAGGGGTAGGGGTTGAGTATGGGTATGGTGTGGGTTGTTAGGGAGAATGAGGAAGAGAGGGTGATGATGAGATTATAATGAATGATGGAGGGTCTGGTTGAGTTATAGTCTATGGAATATATACAGCGAATGTGGTTGACTTCCATAGCTCAACTCTGTTCGTACCTCAATTCTGTTCGGTATCCATAGACTCATACATGCTGGGTATATATGCAACGAATGTCCATGACTCCTCCACATGCTGTCAAAGATACTTATAACACTATGCAAGCTGGGTATATATCCGCTAAATGATCGAGATGCAAATGCCGCAATGCCAATGCGGCGGGTATCATAGCGAATGTTAGCCGTTAGTAAATATACAACAATCGTGGCCTGCGTGAATGTCGTGAAATCAGGGAGTGAACCCTGATTGTGGTGTGTGGTAATGGTGCAACGGAAAAAAGTAATTCCGATCGTAAGTGGTGGTATCAGTAGCGAAAGTCCAGCTTCTCGTGTCGAAATTCCATGCGTCTAGCATGCTTCTTGCGAGCCTGTCGGATGTATAACAATCATTTCTCAAGCGCACTGCCCAGGATGCGCTCTACTCGTCAACGGCTGCGGAAAGATCCCCGCGGCCAACAAATCCTTCATGTGCCACTCAGGCGCACTCTCCGTCTTCCAAGTCCAAAAGAACCAGCCCGTGTGCGACTCATAAGCATCAAGCTGCGCATCAATAAAAGTTGAAAGGTTTTCTTTGTCGTCCTGGCTCAAGCCCGCCACCGTACCTGTGTACTTCCCGTCGCAGCTTCCTACTTTGCTACTGCCGGGGAAGGTACCATCGTAGCGGGCGCCTTTGCCGAGGCCGTTGAGCCATTTCGCACAGTCGGTTTGAGCTCCTGTCCATTCACCAACGACGGTCCATTTGTCGGTGCCTGCGAGTTGAGGACCGAGGGCGCAGGCGGCCTTGACATGGTCAGAGGGCGACCTGGCGTTCTCCGCGGGGGAGAAGATTTGGTATTGATGCGTGTCTAGCATCACGTTTTGGTCGCCGGATGAGGCTGGAGTCATGAACCCGTTCCAGTATGTTGCAAAATTCTGGAAGGCGTCATGAATCGTGGTCACATAGTTGCTACTAGCGGAGTTGACGGTCTGGTAGCCTGATTGGTAGAAGGACTTGACGCCGTCGAGGTTGAGAGAGAAGCCAAAGGGTTCGTTGAGAAGCTCGATTGCGGAAACGACGTCCGTGTCAGCGGCGTAGCGGAGAGCGAGGTTCTGGAGAGCCGTGATGGTCTGAGCGACTGTGTTGCCTTGCTGCCAAGTGATGGGGCCGTAGCGGCCGGAGTTGTCGAACCCATTTTGGGAGCCGGGAGCTAAAGAGTTGTTAGTCACTATCATTGATGAGTAAGGACGTGACTGCATACCTCCATGCAAGTCAAGCATGACTTTCAGGCCGGCGCTTCTAGCCCAGGTAATAGCCTTGTCCAAAACCGGCAGTTGTCCTTGGACGTATGGGTCACCATCCAGTGGTGAGATAGCCCAATAGCCGATCGGTATGCGAACATGGTTCAAACCTGCAGCAGCAATTTGGTTGAAGTCATCTTGGGTGATCCAGGTGTTCCAATGGTTCGTCAGGAGCGAGCCTGCCGCCTCCTTACCAAGAGTCTGAGTGTAAGTGTACTCGTCCACAATCGCTGGCTGATTGGTATTACTGAAGATCGAGGGTGTGATCCATGGTTCTAGCACAAACCAGCCGCCAAGATTTACACCACGAACTTTGTTGTTGTTGTAATCGAAAGAGACGCCGCGCTCGCTGAGGCGGCTATGATGTAGATTAGTAACGGGGACATAGATGAACGAGCAGATGGTACATACAGAGTAAGAGGGGCTGCATGCACACTGCCTAAGAGTGATACTACAACGGTAGCTAGGTGACGGAGGTTAGTGCCCAACATCTTTGGTTACTCCAAACGTTGGATTCGTGAAATATTTGATTTGATGATACGTTCGAGGGAGGAGGGTCAATCTATGCGAGCAGGAAAACGCCAGCACCAGGCTTGTGTAACGCAGGCAAATGTGGAGAATAGAACGTGCGTTCGGCGTCTGTGATTGTTGAGACACGGGGTTTGCGCGTATAGGGTCTCACCTTTATAGCCTCCATTATTGTTCCAAGCATGTCATCCACTCGCGAGCATTGTCTTACCCCGCCTTGAGCATTGTGACTTTGTCATCAGTCTTTGTTATATCCATTTGTCTTCTCGTGTGATTGATCTGCACCGAAACAATGACGGTGTGGTCACCTTCGCCGAACAACAGAAGATCCAATAGGCTTTCACGTAGACAATAGTCAAGTGTCCGAGGTCAAGCGCTGGCTAGATAGATTCGGGTCACAACAAGAGGTGCATGCTACTATAGCATCGTGCTTGCATGAATCTATCCCTAGAAAGGGAGTCATTCATTTTTGCTTTTGCGGTTTTTCAAATCTGCGGGCGTACGGGTGGCTCCACTGGCTGCGGTTGCTGCCGCTGAAACCAAACAAACGATGGAATGTGTTCTGCATGCAGGAATCAGTGGTCATGAGCCGAGCAAGACTTTTCGACCAAATTCCGGTACTTGATAAGACGCTAAGGCACCCCGCAAAAAGCCAGCCGCGCCAAGGCCGATTCCGATGAGATCACGCTTTACCTTATTTGTCTGTACATCTCAGAACTTCTATTGGATGCATCGAATGAGAGGATCGCCTTTACAATCGCTGTTATGACAAGAAAGTGCGCAGTAGTGACAGCTTCAGACAGGCGGTGCATAATTGACAAGAAGACAAAGCCGCAGCAATCACAGGATTGCGGCTAGATCGATACGGAGGAATAAAGGTACGAGAGTACTTCTTCAGGTCGCTCACCGGTGCCTCATTGGTGCCCACAGAAACTGACCAGTCTCCTGTTTCTGCAACCGCCGAGAGTAGCCGTATCCCGAGGAGAGCATAGATTCGCGGAGCATGCAAGTAAGCTTCTCTTGGCCCGTGATCTGGGGTAAGACCCAAAGAGATCTGGTGACTGGATCTTGGGACTGGTGCTACCCAAGTGTGGCTGGATCATGATTGGCGCAGTCAAAAGAACGCCATGACGCTGGGGGGTCGTATGCCACAGTCACACCCATCCACACCACGAGGATTTGATTCGTTGCGCATCTCTGATGAGGCAGGTGACCATCGATCCCTGAATGACCGTTGAATAACAACATCGTCACGAATGTTATTGGAACCAATCCGCCATGAGCTGCCAAGAACAACACCATTTGATTCTCTTATTCCACTGGTGATTATTCATCGTGGCAACCTGCGGGGGGCTAAGTAATGTCTGCCAGCTTGTTGAACCGAAGGCCACATTCAGATCAGAAGAGCATTCGATTCGCGCAAGGCCAGATGGAGTATATGTTACGTATTTGCAGCACCAAGTCCAAGAGTAGATTGCTGCAGGAATGGAAGTGGGTTCGGAAAGGAGACTGTTTTCGAAGGACGCCACGAGCCGCTGCCGCTTGCCGCTAGAACTACCGGTGCCAAGGCGTCTCCACGCCGCAACGGAGCCCCTCACCCAGAGCATGTACGTTGAATGGTCACCACGAAGTTGATGGTAGCATTCTGATACTATAGCCTTTGCGCCTCTATTGTGGGTCATCTCATACTGATTTCGCAAAGACTACCCTCCAACGATATCGTCGGGTACCGGTGACTTGATCTGTTGAACGAGCTGCATAATCTTGCAGCCACCCCTGAAACCCTCCGCCTCCATCGGATCTGCTCGCTTCCTGCACTACGCATCTACTATGACAAGCAACGGTACCAAAGGCCATGCCACCCACATGTCCAATGACGCGTTCGGTCACGTGGTCCCTCTCCTAATCGACGGCAAAGAAGTCACCACCGAAACCACGTTTGACGTGACTTCACCAGTAACCAACAAAGTCATTTGGAGAAGCTCTTCTGTATCCAAAGACGATGCCATCAAAGCAGTCGAAGCAGCACAAGCTGCTTTCCCCGCATGGTCCAAGACCAAGCCCTCAAGGAGGCGAGATATATTGCTGAAAGCGTCTGATATCCTCGCGCAAAGGGCAGAGGAAGCTGCTGAGTATATGGAAATTGAGACTGGCGCCGTGCCAGCTTACTCCGGAGGGTTCAATGTACCTTCTGCAATCGAGCAATTGAAAGATGTAGCTGGCCGCATTATCACGAGTACGGGATCTGTACCCGTTTGTGCAGAAGAAGGTAAGAGCGCTATGATTGTCAAAGAACCTTATGGCGTTATCTTCGGCATTGCTCCTTGGTTCGTAGTTCTTCAAACTTCAAACTCCCTTGAACATCTCTTACCATTGTCCAGGAATGCACCGTACATCTTGGGTTTCCGCGCTGTGTCCTATGCGCTCGCCGCCGGCAATACTTGCGTTCTGAAAGGCCCTGAGTTCTCTCCCCGCTGCTACTGGCTTATCGGCACAATATTCAAGGAAGCTGGACTCCCTGATGGATGGCAAGTTCCCTCCAAGTTTACACCCTTCAGCCCAATCTTCATTTTATCTGGCAAGAAATATTCCGACAGCGATGTCTCGAGTTCTCCCCCAGTCTATTCCAATAGCCTGTCCCACATCCCCAGCCAACTCCAACTCCAAAGCGAATTCCTAACATTCCACCCCTCTCCAGCTTCAACGTCCTCTTCCACCGCCCCCAAGATGCGGCCGAAATCACAACCGCAATAATCGAACATCCCTTTGTAAAAAAGATAAATTACACCGGCAGCACCGCCGTCGGCAGCATCGTCGCTGCAACCGCCGGCAAAAACCTCAAACCGGTCCTGATGGAACTCGGCGGCAAAGCCCCCGCCATCGTACTTCAAGACGCCGATCTCGACAAAGCGGCCCGAGGCTGCGCGCTTGGTGCGTTCATGCACAGCGGCCAAATCTGCATGTCGACCGAGCGGATCCTCGTGCACGAGTCCATCGTCGACGACTTCACGACAGCGTTGAAGAAAGCGATGGACGAGATGTACGGTAAGGAGACTCCAGCACCCATCCTCGTCGCGCCTGCCGGTATTGAAAAGAACAAGAAATTGGTGCAGGAAGCTCTATCGCAAGGCGCCGAGATCGTCAGTGGAGACGTGAACGCCAAGGAGCACAGTGAGACAAGGATGAGGTACATATCTCCCCCCAATCTTCCGCCCTTCCCCCCAACTAAAACAAAACAAAACAACCCCCTCTATCACCCCACAGCCCCCATCAATCCACCCCCTAACCCCTCCCAGACCAATAATTATCACAGCCGTAACACCCCAAATGGAAATCTACCGCACAGAATCCTTCGGCCCCACCGTCTCCCTCCTCCCCTTCAGCACCGAAGCCGCCGCCCTCGCCGTCGCAAACGACACCGAATACGGCCTCAGCGCCGCAATCTTCACCAAAGACCTCGCCGCCGGCCTGCGCATCGCTCGCCAGATCGAAACGGGCGCCGTGCACATCAACAACATGACCGTGCACGACGAGCCGAATCTGCCGCATGGGGGCGCGAAGAAGAGTGGGTTTGGACGGTTCGGTGGGAGTGTGGGATTGGATGAGTTTCAGCGGTCGAAGACGATTACGTGGGCTGATTAGCGGG
>JAABUL010001938.1_pt1 | contig 36643 bp, 7 predicted proteins | sample 5559151 | NCBI WGS metagenome assembly JAABUL01 (sample SAMN10711876, study PRJNA513368) | rock metagenome | isolation source: Antarctica rocks | place: Antarctica: Victoria Land, Pudding Butte sud | reverse complement strand
TAGCGGTATGTACATCCTCTCCGGGCATAGTGAAATGCAAGCCTGTCGCCTAGTGGTTGCGCGTCCTTTGATCTATGAAATACCGTCGTCGTGTTCCTCATTTTCTGTTTTCGCTTGCTTCCTGAGACCAATATCATTGTCATCTTTGTCTGGGATCTTGCCCTTTTAAAGGATACGTATTCAAAACTTTCCTAAAATAGAGGACCGCCCAGCCTTGAGGAGCATTCTTCGATGGTGTCCACACTGCACATCTTATATGCACCCGGATAAGGGGCCATGAGTGTTATCGGGCGAATCATAGTCAGGACTGTGGGGAGTGATCGTAGCACGACAGTAATTTGTCGCAGCCTCGTCTGCCAGCGCAGTCTTTTAAGCCATGGCATAATTACCTAGCGGAAAATCCGGGCGCCTGGCGCGAGGCTGACTACCCGATTTCCTTTGTTTCTGGCCAGTCATCTTGCACAAATGAGAAGATCATCTCCAAACATAGGTCCGGAATGTGTACAAGGTCATCATAATGTAAGTAGCATTGACAATGAGTTGGCCGAGAGCGCTTCCCTTTTGCTGCGGTAACCACTAGCCGCACACCACCCTACTGCCTTCGTACACCACCCCCCACTGTAATGTACTACAATGTCGCACAAAAGTAGACAAAGAGATCTTCTTACAGCTTCTCTCAGTCTTGCTCTGGTGACAAAGAATTTTTCTTGGCAAAGAGAAATGGATTCGATTGAGATGGGCTCAACGCAGTTGTCCCTCGAAAGAGCTGCCGGAGGCATCGTTAGGGGCTAAAACTTAGACTTAGAGATCAAGATCAATGCATATTGAATGATTGTAGGTGGTTTGATAAGATGGAAACAACACAGGTACTTTAGACAAAGACAGTCAAACATCCTCTCCCAGTTAGTAGCCACATAGCAATATTGAGGTTGCTCGATGATTTCGCCTTGCAGCCATGTTTCGGCCTCCGCGCAACCCGTCGGGCCAATCGGAAGTACTCCTTCTCACCTAGTAATGCAACACACCTAGTAATGCAACACGCTAGCAGGGAAGTTTTAGGATCCAATATTTTAGAATTAGCAGATTTCGAAATCTTCAAAATCAAACATTCTACATTGTTAATTAAGTTATTGAACTACTTATATTGTCTATACAGCTCTAGAATTTATATCTAAAATAGAACAAATTATATCGAATCTATCTAATTGAGATTTGCGTATTAATAAAGCTATTGCAATATTTCGAATATTTTAGAGTTAATATAAGTTTTTTCTATATATCGACAATTTTTTTAAATTGTTTGTAACTAGAATTATTGTTGCTTTCTATTATATTTTTTTAAATATATTTTTAAAACATTTATACAATATTGACAATTCCGGAATTCTTGTTAATAGTACTATTAGTAACTAATAGTTAAATTAGCTAATATGTCGATGTGTCCGCTTTACATAACTAAGCGCAGAATTGGACTGCAATTAGCAGAATACGCAGACGCGTAATTGACATACGTTTTGTCAAGATCAGTCTCGCATTGTTATATACGTTGCCAAGTTTCGCGAACGCTATTTACGAACGCAATCTACGAACGCAATCTACGAGCGCAATTTACGAACGCAATTTACGAGCGCAATTTACGGACGCAATCTACAATTATTGTACTTAGAGATATTTTTGCCAACGCATTACTTACGCGTAGAAATCTCTCAAATCGTTCGATTCTGCTATACAAATTACTATAATATAGACGAGTAACAAATAAAGACGTAAGCGAAGCATTGCGAGAGTTTGTGCGTATCTCGAATATCAAAATTGAATCTCTATTAAGCAAGCGCTAAGACTTTTGCTGCTAAATAGATTCTAGACTAGCTAATAGCTAAATTAGCAATTTTTGCAACAAACACTTTCTGAGCAGGGATTCCGGAATTGCCGATAAAGATTACAAAATTTATAAAGTTAATATATATTTAGAAGCAACGTATTACTAAAAAGAAAAAAAAATTATTAACTATATAGATCGAATTAATGCAAATTTAAAAATAGTTGTTATATATTTGTTAAATTTGATTGATAATAACAAAGTTTTTAATCAAAAAAAGTATTAATATTATTAAGTATTCTTTAGATATTAATTGAATACATTTTTTTTTATTGCGTTATTTGTATTTTAATAGTAATTAATCTTAATTTATCGAATATAATTGTTTTTGCTTTAATTGTTACAAAAATATTTAGAACTAATTCTTGTTCTTTTAACAAACAATAAAATACTATAATCTTTTTTTTTAAATATTTACAATATAGATAAAAAGAATTTTGTTTAAGAACTATTAGAAACTCTTAAAGTTGTTTGTAATAAATATCTTAAAAATATTAACAAATCTCTATATAAGTATTGCAATTTGCGCAAATAAATATTGATAATTAAATATATCTATATTAACAAAATAGCTATATTATTGTATCTAATTTTTGTTAAAAAAAGTATTTATATATCTAATTAGATACTCTTGTTATATACAATTTATAAAATAAATCTATATCTATTACAAAAAGTAGATAGACAAATAACAAAATAGATATAGAATAACTTTAACAATTTTTTAAATTGTAGATTTGTTATTGTTAACAAAATTAATATTATTATTTGTTTTTTAATAAGTATAGATTTTATTTAACAATTGCAGCTATTTAGTTCTATATTAATAACAATATTATAATAATTTGTTTACTATTATATTTTACGTATTTTTTGTAATTATTAGATATAGATATCTTTAATTTAATAACAATCTATTACAAAAACAAATTAGAGACTATATTGTACAACAAATTTAATTTTGTTATTAACAAACTCAAATTTATATAGATCTTTTGCAAAACTTATGTTAAAACAATATTAGAAAGCAATATACTAAGTTTCTAAAAAATTATTAAATTATTTTTTTATTGTTTTAAAGTAATATTATAGAAAATAAATTGCAAAAATAGAAAGTTATTAATATTTAAAAAAGACTTTATTACTATTATTGTCTTTAATAGAGTTTTTATAACTATAATAATATTGTTAAACAAAACAAAAATAATTAATAATTGCATTTTTTGCTATAAAAAGAATTTAACTAATTGCAAAATTATATTTACTTGTATAACTATAATTATATAAGTAGTAACAAATATATATATTTATAAACAAACAAATATTATTTTTATTAAAATTGTTAAACTTAAGAAAAAAAGCAAAAATTAACAAAAAAAATAAAACAATAAAACAAAAGTATTAAATAAATAGATACAAAATTAAAAGTATATAGAAACTCTAATAAAGAAAAAAATCAAAAAATCAAGCAATATATATTTTGATATTTTTTAATATTTAATAACAAGTTAATTAATTATTAATCAAATTAATTAGCAAATCGTCAAAAAAACAAAATAAATAGCAAAAAAAATAGCAAAAACAACTACAAAACAACTAACTATACTAAAAAAACAAACAACAAAAAATAAAAACAATTTTTGCAAAACTCTTAAAAATATAACTAATATTAATATTTTTAAACTTCAAAGTTTTCGATCTAGTTTAAAAAAGAATTCTCGAAAAAGTTCTTAAAAGTTTACTATTTATATACTAAATTTTATTTTTATTTTTTTAGTTGCGTTATATACTGCTTCTATTATATTGTTAATATTGTTTTTATTGTTATTTTTATTATTGTTTTTATTATTGTCTTTATTATTGTCTATATTAAGATTAAAAAGATAGAGAAAAATATTGTTGCAAAAAACAACAGAAAAAACAATAGAAAAGTTTTCTAAATATAAAAAAATAACAACTTCTATTATACTACAAGTTAGTTAAAAAAAACAAATAATAAAATCTTTATAACAATAATATTTGTAGAATTTCTATTAAATTATATTGTCAGAAACTAGACTTGGAATCTCTATCAAAGAGATATCTAAATTAGTAACTAGATAGAACTCAGATCTATACTAGATTTAATATATAGAATAAAAGACAAGGAAAAAAAAAAAAAAACAATACTAACTATATAAAATTGCAGACTTTATATCTAGCAAAAATTAATTTAAATCTAATATAGTCTAATTTAGATTTGATCAAGATCGAACTTAGAAAATTAGACAAAATTAAAATAGAAAATTATTTAATTGACAAATATAGTTAACAAACTACTAATCTAATATTATAACAGTAGCTTCTTTCTACAAGACAAAACTTTTACAAAACAATTAAAACAATATAATAAATTGTCGAAAAATCTAAGAATTAAGAATCGAGAAAATTTCGAAAAACAGAATAAAACAAAATAGAATAACTAGATTTATTAAATTAAATAGAAACAAGACAAAACAAAAGCAAAACAAAATATTCGAATTTATTAAATTAAGTTAAAACAAAAAACAACAAAAACAAAACAAAACATCTAGATTCAATAAATCAAACAAAATAAAAAGAAAAAATTTCTACTATCTAAATAAAATCTAAGCAAAACTAAACAAAATTAGACTAATTAAATTAAGACTAAATATATTTAAAATAATAGAATACTATTAAGATAGAACAAAAAAATTTCTGCTATTTGAACAAAATTTGAACAAAACTTGATATCTAGATTTATTAAATTAGATAAAATAAAATAAAAAAATCTCTATTATCTAAGTAAGATTTAAACAAGATTAAACTATTTTAGTTAAAATTAAATATATTTAAAATAACAAAATACTATTAAAACAAAATAGAAAATTTTTTGCTATCTAAACAAAATTTGAACAAAACTTAATATCTAGATTTGTTAAATTAGATAAAATAAAACAAAAAAATCTCTACTATCTAAATAAGATTTAAACAAGATTTAACTAATTTAATTAAAATTTAATATATTTAAAGTAACAAAATACTATTGAAACAAAATAGAAAAATTTCTGCTATCTAAATAAAATCGAAACAAAATTTGAATAAAATTAAAAATACTATCTATTCTTTTTGATATTAACAATTAGAAATAACACAAAATACTATATATAGTTTCTTGATAGTAAAATTGACTAAATAATATTTATTAAAAGTTTGTTAACAATTATTCAAAAAATTAAAAGATTTTTAGATAAAAAAATAATTTTTTTACTTAATATAATATTTGAACAAAATAGAACTAAAATATCTATTATATTTAAAGTTCAAAATACTATTAATATATTAAAATTTTTTGTTATTTTTAACAACAATAGATTTACAAGATTTCTAACGCTATTTAGACAAAGAATCGATAATAATATAATTAATAAAAATAGTATAAAAGATAAAATAAATTTTTATAGATATAGATAATTTGAGTTCGACAATTAGAGAATTTTTTTTAAAAATATATTTTATTTTAAAAAAATTAATATAACAATTGTCTAGTTTGATTGTAGAACAAACAATATTAAATTTTTTAATATTAAGTTAGATTTTGTTATTTGCAAAATATCTAGAACAAAAATAACAAAAACAATTAATATTAAATTTATAAATAGTTTAAGCAACAAGTATTTTATTGTATAGATACTAAGTAAGTTTCTCTATTTTTTGAGTAAAAATTTTAATATTAATTAACTAAATTTGGATCTAAGTTGTAAAATTGAACAACTAAAATTTTAAAATTTTAAAATCTAAATATAGATTTTAATTCGAATTAATCAAAAAAAACAAAACAAAAATTGTAAACAAAAAAATATTATTAATAGCAAATTTAATATTTAAAAACTATTTAGTTTAATTGTTCTATATATATGTTACGCTAGTACTTTCTTCGAAGATATCAGAATAAATTGTGCTATTAAAAAGATCTATAGACGTTTTCAAACAATATAAGCAATTACTTGATAACAAGAGTTTGCAACTATAGACAATTTCTATATTTAATAAATTTTGAAAGAGATTCGATAAATCAAAGTAACAATAAATAAAAATCTATAATAAATTAAATACAATTTATAAAAAAGTTGTGTCTAGAAGATCTATATACTAAAAAAAATTCTTTTTGTTTGCTATATTTGCTATTAAATATATCGAGTTCTATTTGTTTTGTTTGCTATCAAATATATCGAGTTTATTTATTAATATATTGAACAATATTTGTCTATTAAGTTGTCGAATATACAAATAATTGTACTATATACTATAGACTATTCTATAGAATATATATTAGCTATAACAAGTTAAAGTTGTAATACTATTTTTTTTTTTCAAATCTTTTTGTTTTGAAAAACAAATACTTATATATTATATCTTTTTATTAAAATTATATTTGTTTTGCTTTCGAAATAGATTATTATAGAATATTTGTTAATTTTATTTGTAAACATTGCTACTATATTAGCAAATTTTATATTGCTATAAAAAATTTGTTATTTTGTCTAAAATATTCGAAATATATTTGCGCAAGCAAATTGTATATAAATATATTGTAAATTTTTTTAAATTGTATTAAAGAAAATTTATTCTCTAAAATAACAAAAAATAAAGTTGTGTTAACAACTATAATTATACAATTGTTTTGCAATAAAAAAATACTAAAAAAAGTTAATACAAAAACAAAACAAAAAATATAATATTTGTTATCTAATATAAAAAAGTTAAATATTATAGAGTTGTTAAATTATTTTGTTGCAAATATTCTAATTAAAATATTTTCTATTATTTAATTTTCTTTTGCTATACTAAATAATCTTTTAAATATTAATAGAATTTCTAAATAAAAATATTGTAATTGTTAAAATTGCTAATTGATTTTTATATATTTTTTATTGTAAAGTATCTTTTTTATTTTACAAAATATTGTTAATTTTGTTGTTTTAAAATTCTCTTAATCTTAAATCGATTTTTTTTCTATAATTTATAATAAAATGTTTTCTATATAAATGTATTTAAATCGACTAATTTTAACAATAATATATAGAATACTAAAAATACTTTAATATTCTTAAATAAGTTAAGTTTGTAATTAACTAATTTTTTAATTTTTTTAACAAAAAACAATTTGACTTTAATATAATTTAATTTTTTGTTTAACTTTTTTGTTTTAAGATTTTTTGTAAAAAAAAAATTTTTTTTTTTTTTTTTAGCTAAGATATTGTTTTTTGTTTTTTGTTTTAATACTTAATTAACTTTTTTTGCATTTTTGAGATATTGTTGTATATCTTTTTTAATATTGCTACTTTTTTAATAGCTAATTGCGCAAACAAATATATATACTTTTTTTCGAAAAAATTTAATTTTCTGCTATAGTTAACAAAAAATAAAGTTATTTTAATAATATTCGAAATTTTTGCATTGAGTATTAATTGTACTATAGATAAAAATAATATTTAATTGCTATAAATATTATTAATATAGTATTTTAAATACTATTTAAAATTTTAATTTGTTCTTTTTGTCTAACTATTTGTAATCGAATAATAGACAATAGATATTCGAAATCTTGTATCTAATATTAGAAGAAATATCTTTTAATAGTTAAATATAAAGAGCTTGTCTCTATTATTAATTAGTCTCTTAAGTATATTGTAATATTATATAAGTCGATTTAATATAATATATTTTAGTTGTTCTATAATAAACTTCTCTTTGTATACAATAATATATAAGTATTTAATAAACTTATTAACTATTATTAGTATTAAATTATATCTATTTTTAGTTGCTAAATCTATCGACTTTAACAATTTAATAATAAAGTCTATTGTAACTTTATTCTATAACAATTTAGATAATTTTTAATATTAAATTTTGTTATAGTTTGTATATATACTATATTTGTTTTGCTAATAGCTAAAATATTGTTTAATATATATTTCGACAATTTGTTTTATCTATAAAAACTAACAATACTAATATAAAAGTTAAAAATTTTTTGTTACTTTCAAATACTTTTGCAGTAGTTTATTATAGTACTTTTTTTATATATTTGTCGATTTTGTCGATATATATCTAAAGTTTTTCTTTTTTTATTAAAAATTCTTTTGTATTGTCTCGAAGTATTTGTAATATAATATTTAGTTTGTATTTATTTGTTAATAATAATTTGTTTTTGTTAATTTTAAATATATTGTAGTTAAACAATTTTTTTGTTTCTATATAATTATTTTTTCTACTAAATATATTTGTTTTGCTATTATTTTTGTCTAAAATATATTATATTCTAAACTTGTACTATTTAAATTTTTCTAATTATTGTATTTGTTTTTTGTTTAATTGTTTTGTAGTAGTAAAATATACAAAATTTTTATAATCTATAAAAATTGTAAATTCTAACAATTTTTCAATATATATTTTTTCTAATTTTAAAAAAACTACTATAGCAAGTAGTTTCTTATTATAGATATTATAGTTTTGTTCGACTAACAAGAGTTTTTTCGAAAAATATATTACTAAATATTATATATTTTTATATCTTTAATTAAAATATATATTAATAGCTAAATCTAATATATTGATTTCAATTCTATTTAACAGTTGCAAATTGTATATTTTTAATATTAACTTTTTTAAGTATTTTAACTTAAAATTCTAAAATAATTTCTTTTTTGCAAATTTTTATAATTATAATATATTTTTCTTTGTAAAATTTATTAATAATATTGTGTTTACTAAGTAGTTTTTAATAAATTTCTTATTGTAGTTTATAAAACTCAAAAAAAATTATATTTTTTTAATATTTATTAATAATATTTATTTTTTAATTGCTTGTAGTTTCTTAAAATCTATATATATTTTGTGTTGTTTAATAACAAATTTAAGAAAATCAATTTTTTTTAATAGAATTTGTATTTCTTTAACTTAAAATATAAATTCTTTATATTTAAATATTTTAATATTTTGAAAATATAGCTAATATATTTTTTTAAAATTTTTGAGTAAATTATAATATTGTTTAAATATACTATAACAAATTAATTTAAATATTGTTATAATATATTATTAATTATTTTTTAATATATTGTTAAGATATTTGTAAATTCGAACAATATTATTGTATATTTGTATAATTTATATTGTATACAAAAAGTTGTTTTTTATTCTTTCTTTGTTTTTATTCTAATTTAATTGTATATTTTTTGTAAATTTAGTTTAATAAAGTATTTTGCTTTAAATAGTCGATTTTGAAGTTTGCTAATATTAAATAATAAATATCGATTTTTAATTATAATATTATTTAGCTTTTAATAATTAATATATAGACAAAAAATTCTATTCTTTTTTAATACAAAAAAAATCGAGTATTCTATCTATAATTAAAAATTTTTAATAATTTTTTTTTTGTTTTTTGTCAAATATTCGCAAAGTATTTCGAGTTTTTTCTTGAATAAAATATATATAAGTTCAAATATAAGTTGTTTGTCTAATTTAAGTTTAATTTTGTAATTTTACAATTAATATTTAAAGAGAATTTTTGTTTTTTTTTTTTCTTAAAATAGATACTCTTAATTGTTGTATATTTATAATATATATTTTAGCAATTTCTTTGCTATATTAAATAGTTTAAGATTTTGAAAAAATTTGTAATTTTATTTATTTATTCTAATTTTGTAATTTGACTAATTTTTGTTAATATTTGTCGAATTAAATTTTGTTAAATTGTTTTTTTGCAAAAATATAAATTTGTTATTTGCAATCGATTTTCGATTTAATCTTTTATTTATTATTAAATGCTATTAATATATAGATTAAATATAAATTACGTAATTATATTGCGCAAATCTAAATACTTATATATTTTAATTAACTTCTAAATTGTGTTGCTTTAATTAAGATATTTCTAGAACAATATTATAAATAGCTATTTTTACTATATTAAAGATTAGTTTTTTGTAATATTGCTAAATAGCTATCGATAATAACTTTGTTTCTTTATTTATTTTTTTATTTCTATTAAATAATAGATTTTTATCTACAATTACTAGATTGTATATATTAGACTTTTTTTAAATAAAATATTCTTTTCTTTTAACAAAAGTTTTAACTATAAAATTATCTATTGTATTAAAATCGATTATTGCAATAAGTTAACAATTGTTAATCTTAATTAATATAGTAAAATATTGTATATATATTTGTTACAATTCTAGCTTGTTACAGTTAATATATATTCTATAGAGTAGTCTGTAGTATATAGTACAATTATCTATATGTTCGATAACTTAACAAACAAGCATTGCTCGACACACTAGTAAACAAATATTGCTCGATATACTAATAAGCAAGTTCGATATACTCGATAGCAAACAAAGCAAACAAAACTTAATATATTTGACAACAAATATAGCAAGCAAGAAGAATCTTTTTAGTATATATAGATTTTTTAGATACAACTCTCTTATAAATTGTGTTTAACTTATTTATTAAGTTATTTTTTATTATAGATACAAGTTGCAATTTTTTGTTATTAAATAATTGCTTGTATTATCTAAAAATATCTATAAATTTTTTTAACAATATTAATCTATTCTAATACTCTAGTTGTCTAGATAGCAATATAATACTTTAAATATTCTAAAAATATCTATATTAAATTAACGCGTCTCTATTTCGAGCACTAGCTTATTAGTATTATATTAACTATCGATTATAGAAAACAACAAGATTAGAATTAACAAGTTCAATATCTACTATAGAAATTATATTAATCTAAAAAACTAATTTATATAAATAAATATCTATTTTATTTTCTATTCTGTTTTAGCAAATTAGAAAACAATTTTTGTATTAATATTTTTTAGAAAAAAAATTTAATATTGATTTAAATTAAATTTACGCAAGTATTTAAAAAATTATAACAAAAACTCTTATACAATATTTACAAACTTCGACAACTTTAAAAAAGAGTTTCGAAAAATCTTTAAAATATTTAATAAAAAATAGATTGTAAAAAAAGTAATTTAGTATCTAATTTAATAAATTTTTGCAATAGATTATATAGCTAGATTTTAGAAATATATTAATTTAATTAAATAGAACAATATTGTATTTATAACAATATTTCAAAAAGATTTCAAAAACAATCTAAAGAACAAAATTATATATAATAAAAAATCTATTAGCAATATATTTAATTTTATCGAAATAGTTATTGATCTCGACAACAAACTATATAAAAAAGCTATAAAAAAAATATAATTAATTTCGAAAAAAACAAAAATCTTTTTCGAATTAGCAATCGAATATTAGCAAAAAAATTTTTGTTTTAATTAGAAATATAATAATTTCAATTATTGTAAATCTATATCTATAGAATTGAATTTTATTTAACAATATAAAAAGAAAAATTCTAGAGAAAAACAAAATAACAAATCTTAAAAAATATACTATTTATATAGCAAATCGAACTACTTTGCAAAAAATTGCTAATTATAGAATTTAATAGATTGTCGACAAATTAATACTATATTAAAAAAGATATTTAATAGTTAGAATAATATTAGAAAACAAATTAATATAGAAATAGATATTTTCGAAACTAAATTAAACAACAATTACTATCTAATAGAAAATTTAAATTAGTTATAGAAAATTCTAGATAGAATATTATTAAACAAGATATTTGTATCTATACAAAAAATTAATTAAATATTTAATAAGATTATAAGAGCAAAACAATTAAGAATACTATATTTTTATTTAGCAACAAACTTAGACAACAAATATAATTGAATTTTTTTTTATAAATATCTAAACAATATTACGAAATATCTTGATATTTTAACTAGTTTATTAAAAGATAGAAAAATAAATCAAACTATAAATAAATACAAGAAAATACTAGAAAGCAATATTACTATAAAAAAAGATATTTTCGATAAAATTAAACAACAACTAAACAATATAAATCTATTATAAGAAAAAATAAAGAAAGCAAAGAAATATACAATATTTAGTTAAACAAAATACTATAACAACTTATATTAAATTTATCTAAAAAACAAAAAAGAATTTAAATAATTTTTTAGAAAACTATTTATTTTTAAATAATAGCAAAAAGAAATTTAATATAGATAGATACTTAAAACAGAAATTGCAATACAAAAACAAAGAAAAATTCAAATTTCTTAATAAAAAATATATTAGAGAAATACAATATATTAGTTTAATAGCAGCAATTAAACTTAACAATATATATATAATATTTTATTATATTAATTAAGATTAATAATTGTTAACTTATTGCAATAGTCGATTTTAATATAATAGATAATTTTATAGTTAAAACTTTTGTTAAAAAAAAATATTCTATTTAAAAGAAATCTAATATATATAATCTAATAGTTGTAAATAAAAATTTATTATTTAACAAAAATAAAAAAGTAAATAAAGAAATAAAACTACTATTAATAGCTATTTAGCAATATTACAAAAAACTAATCTTTAATATAGTAAAAATAGTTATTTATAATATTGTTTTAGAAATATCTTAATTAAAACAATACAATTTAAAAGTTAACTAAAATATACAAATATTTAGATTTGTGCAATATAATTATATAATTTATATTTAATCTATATATCGATAATATTTAATAATAGATAAAAAAACAAATTGAAAATTAATTGCAAACAACAAACTTATATTTTTGCAAAAAAATAATCTAACAAAGTTCGACTTAACAAATATTAACAAAAATTAATCAAATTATAAAATTAAAATAAATAAAAAAAATTACAAATTTTTTAAAAATCTTAAACTATCTAATATAGCGAAAAAATTGCTAAAATATATATTACAAATATACAACAATTAAAAATATCTATTTTAAGAAAAAAAAACAATAGAGATTCTCTCTAAATATTAATTGTAAAATTACAAAATTAGACTTAAATTAGATAAACAATCTATATTTAAATCTATATATATTTTATTTAAGAAAAAACTTAAAGTACTTTGCAAATATCTAACAAAAAACAAAAAAAAAATTTATTAAAATTTTTTAATTATAGACAAAATATTCAATTCTTTTTGTACTAAAAAAGAATAGAATTTTTTATTTATATATTAATTATTAAAAATTAAACAATATTATAATTAAGAATCGATATTTACTACTTAATATTAGCAAGCTTCAAAATTAATTATTCGAAACAAAATATTTTATTAAATTAAATTTACAAGAAATATACAATTAAATTAGAATAAAAACAAAAGAAAAATAAAAAATAGTTTTTTGTATATAATATAGATTATATAAATATATAATAATACTATTCGAACTTACAAATATCTCGACAATATATTAGAAAATAATTAATAATATATTACAATAATATTTAAATTAATTTGTTATAATATACTTAAACAATATTATAATTTACTTAAAAATTTTAAAAAAATATATTAGTTATATTTTCAAAATATTAAAATATCTAAATATAAAAAACTTATATTTTAAGTTAAAAAAATACAAATTTTATTAAAAGAAAATTAACTTTCTTGAATTTGTTATTAAACAATATAGAATATATATAAATTTTAAGAAATTACAAACAATTAAAAAATAAAAATTATTAACAAATATAAAAAAAATACAATTTTTTCTAGATTTTATAAACTACAATAAGAAATTTATTAAAAACTACTTAGTAAATACAATATTATTAACAAATTTTACAAAGAAAAATACGCTATAGTTATAAAAATTTGCAAAAAAGAAATTATTTTAAAATCTTAAACTAGAATATTTAAAAAAATTAATATTAAAAATATATAATTTGCAATTATTAAGCAAAATTAAAATTAATATATCAAATTTAGCTATTAATATATATTTTAGTCAAAAATATAAAAATATATAATATTTAGTAATATATCTCTTAAGAAAACTCTTGTTAGTCGAACAAAATTATAATATTTATAATAAGAAACTATTTGCTATAGTAGTTTTTTTAAAATTATAAAGAGTATATATAGAAAAATTATTAGAATTTACAATTTTTACAAATTACAAAAATCTTATATATTTTATTACTATTAAACAGTTTAACAAAAAACAAATATAATAGTTAAAAAAACTTAAACAATACAAATTTAAAATATAATATATTTTAAACAAAAATAATAATAGAATAGATATATTTAGCAAAAAAAATAATTATATAGAAACAAAGAAATTGTTTAATTACAATATACTTAAAATTAATAAAAATAAATTACTATTAGCAAACAAATATAAACTAAATATTATATTATAAATACTTCGAGACAATACAAAAGAGTTTTTAATAAAAAAAAAAAAAACTTTAGATATTTATTAACAAAATTAACAAATATATAAAAAAGTACTATAACAAATTACTACAAAAGTATTCAAAAATAATAAAAATTCTTTAATTTTTATATTAGTATTGTTAGTTTTTACAAATAAAACAAACTATTAAAATATATATTAAACAATATTTTAGCTATTAGCAAAACAAATATAATATGTACGCAAGCTATAACAAAATTCAATATTAAAAACTATCTAAATTGCTATAGAATAAAATTACAATAGATTTTATTATTAAGTTGTCGAAATCGACAAATTTAGCAATTGAAAACAAATATAATTTGATACTAATAATAATTAATAAATTTATTAAATACTTATATATTATTATATATAAAAAGAAGTTTATTGCAAAACAACTAAAATATATTATATTAAATTAACTTATATAATATTATAATATATTTAAGAGACTAATTAATAATAGAAACAAGCTCTTTATATCTAACTATTAAAAAATACTTCTTTTAATATTAAATACAAAACTTCGAATATCTACTATCTATTATTCGATTATAAATAATTAGACAAAAAAAACAAATTAGAGTTTTAAATAATATTTAAAATACTATATTAACAATATTTATAACAATTAAGTATTATTTTTATCTATAATACAACTAGCACTTAATACAAAAATTTCGAATATTACTAAAATAACTTTATTTTTTGTTAACTATAGCAAGAAATTAAATTTTTTCGAAAAAAAATATATATATCTATTTATACAATTAGCTATCGAAAAAGTAGTAATATTAAAGAAAATATACAACAATATTTTAAAGATACAAAAAAGATCGATTAAGTATTAAAATAAAAAACAAAAAACAATATCTTAGTTAAAAAAAAAGATAAAATATATCTTTTTACAAAAAATTTTAAAACAAAAAAATTAAATAAGAAATTAAATTATATTAAAATCGATTTGTTTTTTATTAAAAAAACTAAAAAATTAGTTAACTACAAACTCGATTTATTTAAAAATATTAAAATATTTTTAGTATTTTATATATTATTATTAAAATCAATCGATTTAAATATATTTATATAGAAAATATTTTATTATAAATTGTAGAAAAAAAATCGATTTAAGATTAAAAAAATTCTAAAATAGCAAAATTAATAGTATTTTATAAAATAGAAAAAATACTTTATAATAAAAAATATATAGAAATTAACTAGTAATCTCGACAATTGCAATATTTTTATTTAAAAATTTTATTAATATTCGAAAAATTATTTAGTATAGTAAAAAAAAATCAAATAGTAGAAAATATTTTAATTAGAATATTTGCAATAGAACAATTTAACAATTTTGTAGTATTTAATTTCTCTATATCGAATAGTAGATATTATATTTTTTGTTTTGTTTTTGTATCGATTTTTTTTAATATCTTTTTATTATAAAGCAATTGTATAATTATAGTTATTAATACAATTTTGTTTTCTATTATTTTAGAGAATAGATTTTCTCTAATATAATTTAAGAAAATTTACAATATATTTATATACAATTTGTTTGCGCAAATATATTTCGAATATTTTAAACAAAATAACAAATTCTCTATAATAATACAAGATTTATTAATATAGCAACAATATTTACAAATAAAATTAACAAATATTTTATAACAATTTATTTTAAAGACAAGACAAATACAATTTTAATAAAAAGATATAATATATAAGTATTTGCTTTTCGAAACAAAAAAATTTAAAAAAAAAATAGTATTACAATTCTAGCTTGTTACAGTTAATATATATTCTACAAAATAGTCTATAATATATAGTACAATTATCTATATATTCGACAACTTAACAAACAAGTATTGCTCGATATATTAGTAAATAAGTATTGTTCGATATACTAGTAAGCAAGCTCGATATATTCGATAGCAAACAAAGCAAATATTACAAGTTGCATACTAATATATACTAGTTGTTGCGTATTGCTCTTTACAAAAGTAATTAGAAAGAGAAAATCTATCGATAGAATTAAAATAATTAAGATAGTTTAATTTTTAAATATCTTAAATTTTAATTAAAATAATTAAGATAATTAAGATTTTAATTATTTTAAATATCTTAAACATTTAATAATAGAAAAATATATAGTTTTTGAATACAACTCTCTTATAGATTGTGTTTAACTTAAAATAAGTTTTTACTTATTGTTATTGCTATATCTAGCTGCAATTCTTATTATTAAATAATTACTTATATTGTCTAAAAATATCTATAGATTTCTTTAACAATACAATTCTCTCTAATATTTCTAAGATTTCTTAGAAAGTAGCAGTGTAATATTTTGAATATTCTAAAAATATCTATATTAGATTAACGTATCTCTACTTCGAGTACTAGCTTATTAGTATTACGTCAATTATCGATTATAGAAAACAACAAAATTAGAATTAATAAGTTCGATATCTATTATAGAGATTGTATCGATCTAAAGAACTAACTTATATAAATAGATATCTATTTTATCTTCTATTCTGTTTTAGCAAATTAGAAAACAATTTTTGTATCGATATTTCTTAAAGAAAAAGTTTAATACTAATTTAAATCAAACTTACAAAAATATTTAAAAAACTATAACAAAAATCTCTATATAATATTTACAAACTTCGACAACTTCAAAAGAGAGTTTCGAAAAATCTTTAAAATATTTAACAAAAAACAAATTGCAAAAAAAGTAATTTAGTATCTAACTTAACAAATTTTTGCAACAAACTATATAGCTAAATTTTAGAAATATATTAATTTAATTAAATAGAACAATATTATATTTATAACAATATTTCGACAAGATTTTAAAAACAATCTAAAAAACAAAATTATATATAATAGAAAAACTATTAACAATATATTTGATTTTATCGAAATAGCTATCGATTTCAACAACAAACTATATAAAAAAGCTATAAAAAAATATAATTAACTTTAAAAAAAAGCAAAAATCTTTTTTGAATTAGCAATTAGATATTAGTAAAGAGAATTTTGTTCTAATTAGAAATACAATAATTTTAACTATTGTAAATCTATATCTATAGAATTAAATTTTACTTAACAATATAAAAAGAAAAATTCTAGAAAAAAACAAAATAACAAATCTTAAAAAATATGCTATTTATATAGCAAATTAAACTATTTTGCAAAAGATTGCTAATTATAGAATTTAATAAATTGTCGACAAATTAATACTATATTAAAAGAGATATTTAATAGTTAAAACAATATTAGAAAACAAATTAATATAGAAACAAATATTTTTGAGACTAAATTAAACAACAACTACTATCTAATAGAAAATTCAAATTAGTTACAAAAAGTTCTAGATAGAATATTATTAGACAAAATATTTGTATCTATATAGAAAATTAATTAAATACTTAATAAAGCTATAGAAGTACAATAATTAGAAATATTATATCTTTACTTAATAATAGATTTAGACAACAAATATAGTTAAAATTTTTTTTACAAATATCTAGACAATATTACAAACTATCTTAATATTTTAGTTAATTTATTAAGAGAAAAGAAAATAAATTAAATTGTAAATAAATGCAAGAAAGCGCTAAAAAGCGATACTATTATAGAAAAAGATATTTTCGATAAAATCGAACAACAACTAAGCAGTATAAATCTATTCTAAGAAAAGATAGAGAAAGCAAAGAAATATATAATATTTAGTTAAACAAAATATTATAACAATTTATACTAAACTTATCTAGAAAACAAAAAAGAATCTAAATAATTTTTTAAAAAATTATTTATTTTTAAACAATAATAGAAAGAAGTTTAGCGCAAACAAATACTTAAAATAGAAATTATAATACAAAAACAAAAAAAAATTCAAATTTTTCAATAAAGAGTATATTAGAGAAATACAATATGTTAGCTTAATAGTAGCAACTAAATTTAACAATATATATATAATATTTTATTATATTAATTAAAATTAATAGTTGTTAATTTACTGCAATAATCGATTTTAATACAATAAATAATTTTATAGTTAAAACTCTTATTAAAAGAAAAGAATACTCTATTTAGAAGAAGTCTAATATATACAATTTAGTAATTGTAGATAGAAATCTATTATTTAACAAAAATAAAAAAATAAATAAAGAAATAAAGTTACTATTAATAGCTATTTAACAATATTATAAAAAACTAATCTTTAATATAGTAAAAATAGCTATTTATAATATTATTCTAGAAATATTTTAATTAAAGTAGTACAATTTAGAAGTTAACTAAAATATACAAATATTTAGATTTACGCAATATAATTATATAATTTATATTTAATCTATATATCGATAGTATTTAATAATAGATAAAAGATTAAATCGAAAATTAATTGCAAATAGCAAACTTGTATTTTTGCAAAAAAACAATCTAACAAAGTTTAACTCGATAAATACTAATAGAAATTAATCGAATTACAAAATTAGAATAAATAAAAAAAATTATAAATTTTCTAAAAATTTTGAACTATCTAATATAGCAAAGAAATTGCTAAAATATATATTACAAATATACAATAGTTAAAAGCATCTATTTTAAAAAGAGAAAATAACAAAGATTCTTTCTAAATATTAATTGTAAAATTACAAAATTAAATTTAAATTAGACAAACAATTTATATTTAAATCTATATATATTTTATTTGAGAAAAAGCTCGAAATACTTTGCGAATATCTAATAAAAAACAAAAAGAAAAAATTTATTAAAAAATTTCAATTATAGATAGAATATTCAATTCTTTTTGTATTAAAAAAAAATAGAATTTTTTATTTATATATTAATTATCGAAAACTAAACAATATTATAATTAAGAATCGATATTTACTATTTAATATTAGCAAGCTTTAGAATTGACTATTTAGAGTAAAATATTTTATTAAACTAAATTTACAAGAAATATACAATTAAATTAGAATAAAAATAAAAAAAGAGTAAAAAATAGTTTTTTGTATATAATATAGATTATACAAATATACAATAATACTATTTGAATTTACAAATACTTCGATAATATATTAGAAAATAATTAATAATATATTACAACAATATTTAAATTAATTTATTATAGTATACTTAAATAATATTATAATTTATTTAAAAATTTTAAAAGAATATATTAGTTATATTTTTAAAATATTAAAATATCTAAATATAAGAAACTTATATTTTAAGTTAAAGAAATACAAATTTTATTAAAAGAAAATTAACTTTCTTAAATTTGTTGTTAAACAATATAAAGTATATATAAATTTCGAGAAGCTATAAGTAATTAGAGAATAGAAATTATTAACAAGTATTAAAAAAGTACAATTTTTTCTAGATTTTATAAATTACAACAAAAAGTTTATTAAGAACTATTTAACAAACGCAATATTATTGACAAATTTTACAAAGAAGAATATATTATAGTTATAGAAATTTATAGAAGAGAAATTATTTCAAGATTTTAAACTAGAATATTTGAAAAAATTAGTATTAAAGATATACAATTTATAATTATTAAGTAGAATTGAAATCGATATATTAAATCTAGCTATTAATATATATTTTAATTAGAAATATAAAAATATTTAATATTTAATAATATATTTCTCGAGAAAATTCTTGCTAGTTGAACAAAACTATAATATTTACAATAAAAAACTACTTGCTATAGTAATTTTTTTGAAATTATAGAGAATATATATAAAAGAATTGTTAAAATTTACAATTTTTATAGACTACAAGAATCTTGTGCACTTTACTACTATTAAACAATTTAATAGAAAACAAATACAATAGTTAGAAAGATTTAAACAATACAAATTTAAAATATAGTATATTTTAGACAAAAACAATAATAGAATAGATATATTTAGCAAACAAAATAATTATATAAAAACAAAAAAATTGTTTAATTATAGTATACTTAAAATTAACAAAAACAAATTACTATTAACAAACAAGTATAAATTGAATACTATACTACAAATACTTCAAGACAATATAGAAGAATTTTCAATAAAAAAAGAAAAACTTTAGATATCTATTAACAAAATTAACAAATATATAAAAGAGCACTATAACAAATTATTGCAAAAGTATTTAGAAATAACAAAAACTCTTTAGTTTTTATATTAATATTGTTAGTTCTTATAAATAAGACAAATTGTCAAGATATATATTAAACAATATTTTAGCTATTAGCAGAACAAACATAATATATACGCAAACTATAGCAAAATTCAATATTAGAAATTATCTAAATTACTATAGAATAAAATTACAATAGACTTTATTATTAAGTTGTTAAAGTCGACAAATTTAGCAACTAAAGATAGATATAATTCGATACTAATAATAATTAATAAACTTATTAAATACTTATATATTATTGCATACAAAGAGAAGTTTATTGCAAAACAATTAAAATATATTATATTAAATCGATTTATACAATATTACAATATATTTAAGAAACTAATTAGTAATAGAGACAAACTCTTTATATCTAACTATTAAAAGATATTTCTCTTAATATTAGATACAAGACTTCAAATATTTATTGTCTACTATTCGATTACAAATAATTAGACAAAAAAAACAAATTAGAGTTTTAAACAATATCTAAGATACTATATTAACAATACTTATAGCAATTGAATATTATTTCTATCTATAGTATAACTAATACTTAATACAAAGATTTCGAATATTACTAAAATAATTTTATTCTTTGTTAACTATAACAAGAAATTAAATTTTTTCGAAAAAAAATGCACATATCTGTTTGCGTAGTTAACTATCGAAAAAATAGCAATATTGAAAAAAATATATAATAATATCTCAAAGATACAGAAAAAGTCGATCAAATATTAAAATAAAAAACAAAAAACAACATTTTAGCTAAAAAAGAGAGATAAAATATATCTATTTACAAAAAATCTTAGAACAAAAAAATTAAGCAAGAAATTAAATTATATTAAAATCGAATTGTTTTTTGTTAAAAAGACTAAAAAATTAATTAACTACAAACTCGATTTATTTAAAAATATTAGAATATTTCTAGTATTTTATATTTTATTGTTGAAGTTAGCAGACTCAATTATATTTTTATAGAATATTTTTTATTTTTATTTACAAAAAGAGAAACAGTTTGAGATTAAGAGAATTTTACAACAAAAAAATCAAAAATATTTTATTAAATAAAAAAAATACTCTATCTCTAAGAATATATAAAAGTTATTCAAGAATTTGAAAAACTGCTCTAATATGTTGCAACGATTTTGTCAACAACAAAGCTACTTATAAAAGAAGACAAAGTATTAGAAAACAAAAAAACAAAAAAAAACAAATTAATACTTGTATCAAATAGAGCTTCGAATATTTTTTCAATATTTTTAATTTTTTTTTTGTTTTTCTCGATTTTTAGAATATTCTTCGACTTGGCATTATTTATATCTTTTAGACAACAAAGTTAGTGTTTTTTTTGTTTTGTTTTATATACAATTTTTAGACGCAATTTAGTTATTTTATTATTCAGCTTTTTAGTCTTCTTTATAGTTTTATCTATTTTTTGATAGTTAGAAATCAAATTACATTTTCGATTCTTTCAATAACATTTTTTATACTTGAGATATTCTCTATTTACTCGATAAGCACGTCAAACAATATACAAGTTTAACAAGAACGCATTAAGATAGAAGCGTATCTATAGCAACAATCGACAATCAAATTGCAACATTGTTCAATAATTAGCTTCGTTAATATAAAAAAAAAAAAAAAAATTTCGAAACAAAAACTCTTAAAAAGAGAAAATAGTATTACAAGTTGCGTACTAATATATACTAGTTGTTGCGCATTGCTTTTTACAAAAATAATCAAAAAAAAAAGATCTATTAACAGAATTAAAATAATCAAGATAGCTTGATTTTTAAATATCTTAAATTCTAATTAAAATAATTAAGATAATTAAAATTTTAACTATTTTGAATATCTTAAATATTCGATAATAAAAAGATATATAATTTTCGAACACAATTCTCTTATAGATTGTGTTTAACTTAAAATAAATTCTTACTTATTGTTATTGCTATATCTAGCTGCAACTCTTGTTATCAAGTAATTGCTTGTATTGTCTAAAAACGTCTACAAATCTCTTTAACAATACAACTCTCTCTAATACTTTTAAGATCTCTTAGGAAGTAGCAGCGTAACAGCGAGCAAAACTCGATATATTTAACAGCAAATATAGCAAGCAAAAAGAATTTTTTTAGTATATATAGATCTCTTAGATACAACTCTCTTATAGATTGTATTTAATTTATCTATCAAATTACTCTCTATTATAGATACAAGCTGCAATTTCTTGTTATCAAATAATTGCTTGTATTGTCTAAAGATATCTATAGATCTCTTTAACAGTATTAATCTATTCTGATACTCTAGTTGTCTAGATAGCAGCGTAACAATATTGTTAAATTTAGTTGCTATTGTTGAACTAATATATTGCATTTCTCTAATATATTTTTTATTAAAAAATTTGAATTTTTCTCTGTTTTTGTATTGCAATTTCTGCTTCGAGCGTTTGTTTGCACTAAGCTTTCTTTCTATACTAAATTAATAATTTTAATTTTCTAGAAAATCAATTGATTTTTTCTTTGTTGTTTAGATAAATTTAGTATAAGTTGTTATAGTATTTTGTTTAACTAAATATTGTGTGTTTCTTTGTTTTCTCTATCTTCTTTTAAGATAGATTTATATTGCTTAGTTGTTGTTCGATTTTATCGAAAATTTCTTTTTTTATAGTAATGTCGCTTTCTAGCGCTTTCTTGCATTTGTTTATAGTTTGATTTATTTCTTTTTTTCTTAATAAACTAGCTAAAGCGTTAAAATGCTCTATAATATTGTTTAGATATTTATAAAAGTTCTTTTAATTATATTTGTTGTCTAAGTCTATTGCTAAGTAAAAGTATAATATTTTTGATTGTTTTGCTCTTATAGTCTTATTAAATATTTGATTAATTTTTTGTATAAATACAAATATTTTGTTTAATAATATTTTATCTAGAACTTTCTATAACTAATTTGAATTTTTTATTAAATAGTAGTTGTTGTTCGATTTAGTTTTAAAAATATTTGTCTTTATATTAATTTGCTTTCTAATATTGTTTTAACTATTAAATATCTCTTTTAATATAGTATTGATCTATTAACAATTTATTAAGTTTTATAATTAACAATTTTTTGCAAAGTAATTTAATTTGTTATATAAATAGCATATTTTTTAAGATTTGTTATTTTGCTTTTTTTTAAAGTTCTTTTTTATATATTGTTAAGTAAAATTTAGTTCTATAGATATAGATTTACAATAATTGAGATTACTATATTTCTAATTAGAACAAGATTTTTTTTGCTAATATTTAATTGTTAATTTAAAGAAGATTTTTGTTTTTTTTCGAAATTAATTGTATTTTTTTTTTATAATTTTTTTATATAGTTTGTTGTCGAAATCGATAACTACTTTAATAAAATCAAATATATTGCTAAGAGTTTTTCTATTATATATAATTTTGTTTTTTAGATTGTTTTTAAGATTTTGTCAAAATATTGTTATAAATACAATATTGTTTTACTTAATTAAATTGATATATTTCTAGAATCTAGCAATATAATCTATTGCAAAAATTTGTTAAATTAGATACTAAATTATTTTTTTTGCAATTTGTTTTTTGTTAAATATTTTAAAGATTTTTCGAAATTCTCTTTTAAAGTTATTAAAGTTTGTAAATATTGTATAAAAGTTTTTGCTATTATTTTTTAAATACTTTTGTAAATTTGACTTAAATTAATACTAAACTCTCTTTTTAAAAAATATTGATACAAAAATTGTTTTTTGATTTGTTAAAACAAAATAGAAAATAAAATAGATATCTATCTATATAAGTTAGTTTTTTAGATTGATACAATTTCTATAGTAAATATCGAATTTATTAATTTTGATTTTGTTGTCTTTTATAATCGATAGTCGATATAATATTGATAAACTAGTGTTCGAAATAGAAATATATTAATTTGATACAAATATTCTTAAAGTATTCAAAGTGTTATACTAATACTTTTTTCGAAAATATTAGAATAAATTGTATTGTTAAAAAGATCTATAGATATCTTTAGACAATATAAACAATTATTTAATAACAAAAGTTTGTAACTATAGATAGTTTTTATATTTAATAAATTTTAAAAGAGATTCGATAAATTAAAGTAACAATAAGTAAAAATCTATAATAAATTAAACACAATCTATAAGAGAGTTGTGTCTAGAAAATCTATATATTAAAGAAGATTTTTCTTGTTTGCTATATTTGTTGTCGAATATATTGAATTTTGTTTGTTTTGTTTGTTGTTGAGCATATCGAGCTTGTCTACTAACGTGTCGAGCAATGCTTGTTTGTTAAGTCGTTGAATATACAGATAATTGTACTATATGCTACAGACTATTCTATAGAATATATATTAACTGTAACGAGCTAGGGTTGTAACAATATAGTTAACAAAAATACAAAAATAATATTTTATAATAGTATTAATTTGTTTAGTCTAATTGTTAGTCTCGAAATAATATATAGTAGATAATTTAATATTAATTTTTAGTATTTAATAAAAATATTTTTAAATATCGAAAATAAATTGTGTATCTTAATTAGACACAAAAAACTCGAATAATTTGTAATATTTTTAAATATATATGTAAAAACAATTGATTGCTTTTTCTACTTTTATAGAAATAGTTAAAATTAGATATCTTATTTTAATAAAATAGTTAACAAAAACAAAAATATATCTATATATAATATCTATAAAAATATTAAACAATAAAAAATCTATATAATTTATAGAAATATTATATTAACAATATTTAGAAACAAAAAAAGAATATAATTATTTTTGTATTTTTTATCTAGAAAATTTAAAACAAATATATATATAATAGTTTTGTACAAAGTACTAAATATATTTATAGATATTAAATTATTAGTAAACTCGATTAATCAATTTGTAGTATTTTGTTTTTTTTGAATAATTATTAATAATACTATTATAAACAAATTGAATTACGCGAAGACAAAGACAATTCGAGTTAAAAATATTTTTTTTTTCTTGAAAATACAAAAAGTTAAAACGTTTTTTATATTCGATTAGAGAAATTCTATTGTAATAATATATTTTATTGCAAAACGCTTCGAGTATTTAAAATACAAAATAATTGCTAATTTTAATTTAATTTTATAGAATTTGAAAAAAAAAAAAAATTAAATTTTTGTCAAAATTTGAAATTTCTTAATCTAATTAAAATTTGATATTATTAATATCGAATTTTTCTATATCTAGCTCTATCGAAACTAATATAATAGAAAAAACTAAAAAAATTAAAAAAAAATATAATTGAATAGAATTTAGAGTAATAATTTAATATTAAAAATTTTTAACAATTTTAAAATCTAGAATATAAAATTTTAAAATTGTTTAATATTAATATAGATATCGAAAATCAAAAATAATTTTTTTTAAATTTTTTTTCTAAACAATATATAAGAGTATTTGATTTTTTGTTGATTTTGTTAGAGCAATATATAATTCGATAGTTAAATTAAAACAAAAACTTGTTTTATTAAGTTTAATAACAACTTAGTTGCTTAATTAATATAAAATACTTAAGATTTTTATAATTTATAATTATTTCGACTAAATAGATTAAATTTTTAAACTCGAAACATTATTCTTTGAATACGTAGACAATAGCTATAAGTTTTTTATTGTAAATTTTATAGTTATACTCGACTAAATTGTGTTTTTTGAAAAAATAAATAATTAAATAAAAAACTCTTTTTTTATTGTATTAAGAAAAAATATTTTCGAATATATAGTTTAAAATATTAATTTCTATTACAATCTTGTAATCTAAATTGTAATAGCAAAATACTATATCAAAAATAAAGATTTTTTTTAAAATAGTAAATATTAATTAATATTTTTTGAATTAGACAAAAAGTTAATTCTTTCTAATTAGATAGATTAACAAAACAGCTATTTTACTATAGCTATAAATAAATTTTCTATAGAAATTTGCAAATTCTAGAAAGCTTTAAATATTTTTAATATTAATTAGAATAGATTAATTGACAATAATATTTATTTTTGCTAAATTTATTTTGATTTTTTCGATAGTAATTATTAATTCTAGATACAAAACTTAAATAATATAAAATTTGTATTTAATTATATTTGCTTGTAAGTTTGCTTTGCGCAATTTTCGAAAAATAAATTTAATATAAATTTTGTATTTTAGTTTATTATTACTATAGATTAAAATATTATCTAAATAAACAATACAAAATTTATCTAGAAATTCTCGAAAAATCTTGTTAATATATTTTTGAAACAAAACAGATTTATTATATAGATCGAAAAATATAATAAAATATTTAAAAAGTTTAAAATAGATACAAAAAATAGTAATTTTTTTTTTTCGAATATATAGTCGATTGAACGCTAAAATAATATTTAGTTTAATAAAAATTTTAATTCGACTAAAACAATTTAGTATCTCAAAAATTAAAAACAGAAAATATTTGTTTTTAATTGTAATAATATTTAGATTTCTATAATTTATATAGAATTTAAATCTATTTTTAAATTTTTTAACAAAAAGAACAGAAATTGCTATCTAAAAATAACTAATTCGAATAAATTTTTTACTAAAATTCTTTTTTAGATAGTAACAAAGTTCTAGAGTTTTATTATAATTTATATTGTATAAAACAAAGATTAAAAATTGAATATCTTTTTTAAAATAAATAGTATAATTGTAAAAACAATAGAAAAACAAGATATTTATCTCTTTTTTAGAAAAAATATTAAGAAACTCGAAATATCTAAAAATAGAATTGTAACTAAATTGATATTTCTGCTTTGTTAATAGTATTTTAGATCTACCTAAATAGTAAAAACTATTAAATAAAGTTTCTTTTCTATTTGATAAAATACTAGACAATAATTTCGATTATAAATATTAATTTTAATATCTTTATAAAACAATAATAGTTTCGAGAAATTTAATAAATTAGAAATCTAAACAAAATCTAATTTAGATTTAAACAAGTTTTTAACTAAATTTAGAAAAATATCTATTTTTCGAAAAATAATACTAAAAATTTCAATATTTTTTGCGCAAACAATACAATTAAATTTACAAATTTTTAATTTAATTATATTAAATTGTATAGAAAATCGCTCAATTTATTTTATATATTGTTCGATAAAAAATTTGAAAAACAAAAGATTTCGATATTTAATTTTCGAAAAATATTTTTTCTAAATAGCTTGAAAAATATAACTAGAAGCTTTTTGCTTTAGACTAGACAAAACAAAACAAAATTTGAAATCGAAATAGATAGATTATTTCTTATAAACAAGACTAAATTGTTTCTAAAAAACAAAACTAAATTGCTTTTTATAAATAGATTGTTTTTTAAAAATAAAACTAAATTGTTTTTAAAAAACAAAACTAAATTGTTTCTTGCAAGCAAATTGTTTTTTGTAAAAAACTAGAATACTAGATATCTTCTAACAAAACAAATTTGAATTAAACAAAAAAATTTAATTGTCAAGAATAATAACAAGAATATTTTAATTTTAAAGCTTCTATATATTTTAAGACTTCTTAAAAGATAGAAATTCTTTTTTTTGTTAAATAGTACTATAGATTTTAATAGACAATTGACAACAATATTTAAGACAAAAAAAAATATAATTAAAATATTATAATTAAAGTTTGTGTCAATAGAATAACAACAAAATTACAATAGATCTATAACAATAGAATACTAATTAAATTTAATAATATAGAAAAATAGTCTCTCGATATAATTGTCGAAAACTATAATAATTTTAACAATATAAATAATATTGTTTGTTAAAACTATTTAATTATTAAAATCTCGAAATCTACAAAAATAGATTAATTAATAATAATAAAAAATTATATTGTTGCGCAAAAGATTTATTAATAAAAATATAAACTAAGACTTTACTATCGATCAAAACTATAATAGAAATTCGAGATTAAATTTAATATAAAACAAAAAAAACTATTATATAATTATTTTTAAATATAAAATTAAACTTAAAAAGTTTTAAAATTGTTCTAATTAAGAATCTTTTATAAAATTGAAAAAAAAATAAAAACAAAAAAACTAGAAAACAAAAAAATATATAGATTAATTTTCGAACGCAATTTTGTTTAAAAACTAGATTTTTTTTGCTAACAACAAAATATTTTGTCGATACTAGAAATATTATCTAGATCGACAAAATAAAAAAATAAAATTTTTTATTAAAATATTTTTTTGTAGTTTTGTTTAAATATTGCAACTTGCAATAGTAGTATAATTTTTATTTATTGCAGATTTTTTTAATCTCTAAAATAGTTAAAAATTTGCTTTAAACAATAATAATAGCAAAGTTTAAATTTATTAATTTATCAAATATTATAGAAATTGTCGATATAAATAAAATAACAAAAACAGAAAGAATAACGCAAGATTTCAATAAATTGCTAATTAAAATAGAATTATTTTTTGATTTAACAAAAACAACAACAATTATAATAATACAAAACTAACAATATTTAAACTGCTAAAGTTTTTTGTTAATCTTAATAAAAGTTTAAATTTATTGTTAAAAAATCAATAGTTGTTTGCTATTAAGAGTTTGTCAGAATATAGCAACAATTTAAATAAAATAACTAATATTATATTTTATACAATTAATTAATAAAATATTTTTTATTTAAGAATATTCTTTTTTCTAATAGAAAAAATTGTAATATTCGACAAAACTAATAAAATTTTGTTTTAAAATTTCGCAAAAATACAAGTATATATTTTTCGATTCGAAAAAATTGCTATAGCAATAATATAGATTTCGATACTATTTGTTAAAGAAAACAATAATACAAAAACTATTAATTCGATATTAATTTATAAAATTATAGATTTTTTTATCTATAATAAGTTGTAACTTTGTATAGACAATTTTAACTCAATTAATAGAATATCGATTATAGTTTATATCTATATATTGTATAAGATTTTGTTTCTATATATTTAATTGATTTTTGTTTTTTTTGTATTGTAATATATCGAAAAGCTTCTCAAATCTAGAAACAACAAAAATAGTAATATTTATAGAAAATAATAGAAATTGTATAATAAAAATAGATTGATTGTTTATAATTTAAATAATAATTTGCACAATTGCAGTTATAGATATCGAATCTAATTCTGCAAAAAAAAAGTTTAAAACAAACAAAATAGAAATAATATTAATATTAAATTGTATTTAATTCTAAAGTTCTTAAAATTAATATAGAGTTTCGACTAAATTTTAAATAATTTGTCGAACAAATTTTTCAACAATAAATTCGATTTCTAATAAAAATTTAGAATATTCTATTAAGTTAGTAGTTAAATAAATATTAATATACTCGAAAAGACTAGATTTTAACGCATAAAAATATTGCAGAAAATATAAATTTTTTGTAATATTAGAAACTAGACTCGAAATCTTTATTAAAAAAATATTTAAATTAATAACTAGATAGAACTTAGATCTATACTAAATTTAATATATAGAACAAAAAACTAAAAAAACTACAAAAATAAAACAATATTAACTATATAAGATTGCAGACTTTATATCTAGCAAAAATTAATTTAGATCTAATCTAGTCTAATTCAGATCTAATTAAAATCGAACTTAGAAAATTAAGCAAAATTAAAACAAAGAGTTGTTTAACCAATAGATATAGTTGGCGAACTACTGATCTAACACTATAATATATATATATAAACTTTATTGTTGTTGTTTTAAACAAAATCTTAATAAGATAGAAATTAATTGTATATTATCTTATAACTTTAAAAACAATAAAGAAGATATTATTAATTTGTAAAAATAATTTAGACAAGAAAGAGATTGCTATTTATATATATAATATCTAATTGTTTGTTAATATTATTAATACGTAGCTTAAAGTTAATAATCTTATTAATTTAAGATTGTTAATAACTAGTAGAATAGTTATTTAAGCAATGTAAACAGTAATTAGCATAATATTTGCAAAAAAAAATAGTAATTAATATATCTATAGATATAGTTTAATTAAAGTGTTATTTATATTTTATTCTAAGTATTTAAAAAAATATATTTTAGATTTATTTTTTAAATAGACAGTGCAAAGATTGTCTACAAGATCAGAATTTTTCTCGACTTATTTTAATAATAAAAAAATATATTTGATAAGAATTCTCGTGATAATGGTGGTGTTCTCTGCGTATTCTAAAATAATTAACCCTAGACCCCCTGCTAGCGTGTTGCATTACTAGGTGTGTTGCATTACTAGGTGTGTTGCATTACTAGGTGAGAAGGAGTAATGCCTGCCGCCCAGTCGCAAGTGTCCTCCATTAGATATAAAATATTCTCTCCTGCCCCCGGACTCACATCCTAGGGATTTCGCAGCAGTTATCAAACCATTGTGCGAAAACTCATACACGGACACTTATTCTCCGTCTCTCAAGAAGGGAGAAAGTCCGATGCTGGACCCCATCCCCGTCCCGCCCTTCCTCCGCGACTCCATTGAACCCCTCACGAACCTCCTCCACCTGCACACCCTCCCCCTCCATATCCACGAAGTCCTCCTCAGCTACATCCTCTTCACCCTCCTCAATGCCTTCCTCGCGCCGTACCTCTCCCTCCTATTCCTCCCTACCGCCTACGCCCAACTGTCACGACGCACACAGTTGCAATGGAACATCCACGTTACTTCGTTTGTAAACTCCACTTTTGTGTCAGTCGCCGCGCTCTATGTGCTTTTCGCGGATCGGGATCGGCTGAGTGAGACGTGGGAGGAGAGGATGTGGGGGTATACTGGGTTGGGAGGTATGGTACAGGCGTTTGGGGCAGGGTATTTCGTATGGGATTTGCAGATCTGTGCGGTGAATGTCGGGGTGTTGGGGGTGACGGACTTGTTGCATGCTGCGGTCGCGCTTAGCATAGCGATTCTTGGATTCGTATGTCGAGCTACCACTGTCCTGCACATCCCATTCCTTCTTTGATGTTTTTCAGATTTCTATTGAGCTCTAGTGTTGCTGACTTGGATTTCCTGCTATTATTAGCACCCTTTTGGCTTGTATTACGGAATACAGTACGCTTTAGTGGAGCTTTCCACCCCTTTCGTCAACATCCACTGGTTCCTAAACAAATCAGGCAAAGCAGGCTCAACCTTCCAAATAATCAACGGCGTACTTCTCACCGTAATTTTTGCCTGCTGCCGGCTTGTGTGGGGCTCTTACCTCACCATTGTATTTTTCCGCGATGTGTGGACCGCGCTACATGCGCCCAAGTCTTCCTGGACCGAGTACGATTACTCGCCGGTACAGCGACCTCTCAGACTCGAACATCGAGCGCCTTGGTGGCTTGCCAGTATGTTCATGGTAAGTAATGCTATTATTATGTCGTTGAGTACGTTCTGGTTTACGAGAATGATTGCAACAATTCGAAAACATGTCGAGACTCTAAGGAGTAAAAAAGACAGATCTGATTGAATACACGGTTTTCTTGTCACGGTGGCGTGCGCACATCTTTAAAACTTTTATTTTATAGATCTAGAATTATTGACGATTTTTGTGCTTCGCTTTCGTTATTGTGCTATCTATTCGCCAACTTCAATTGATTCTAAGACAATTAACTCAGGAGTTGAGAATATAACTATCAGGACAAGAACACAATTTTTCAAAGTTGCAACTTATGAATTTTACAGAAGAGTATATCGATATTAATAATTATAGACAATTCGAAGACTTATCAGCAAGATTCTTCCTCATCAACAGCGTGGAGATAGTGATCCATGAAGTAATACGAAGTCAACTTTAGATGACGTTTGCAAGGCGGGCCGAGCCTGTAGTCAAGAGCTGCAATGTTGATTGTCCTTCGACTGTGGAACAACGATATTTGAAATCTTGAATAAGATCTGCAGCCATCCGAACTGAGCCCAAGGTTCTCGCCCTGTCCCCTGTGAATGATGGGCACGACAATAGGATATGCCCCGCAATCTGCAGCTCCACCCTGCATCAGCAGCATGAGCAGTTGGGTGTTTCCTCGACCCCAAATGCGAAGAGGCATGTGTGGCGATGTGCCTACTCAGACTGCCGGAATCATGAAACCAGACTGTCCCGAGTCAGCTTTATCATCTTTCATCCGTCTTGTGCTCAATCACTCTCCTTCTGGGGAAGCACTTGTTTAGGATTAGATTTATGACCGGTTCAGCCTTCTCTGGCTTCAGACATTCTTCTCATCTCACCTTCAAAGTCCGAAGATAATGGATGGACGAGGAATTGGCACACCAGGTCTCGAGCGACGTATCGACCTTGAAGACGACCACACTAGAGGCCTTGAGATCGTCCGGCTCGATCAAGACAAATTTCCTCAAACCCATACCTATCTTGGGGCACATAGGACCTCAGTCAGCAACACGAGCGGCAGATATATCAACAAAGATGATTCTGGTAAGCTTTTGGTCCAGAGTGCCCAGATATGCGGAATGCGGAGATCAGCGTTCTGGTGCCTCGCTATCCTTGCCGTGCTTGTTGTCATCATCATTGCTGCCACAGTTGCCGGCTCTCTGACCGCGTAGAAGCAGCATGCAGCGAGCAGTATCAAGTAAGGCTCTCTGCACTTCGCATTGGAACTTAAGTCTTACTAAATCTGTAGGAATCCCACGGCCTCGCCGACCACTGCGTCATCGAGCAATTCCACCGCAGCGATATCAGGTCCAACCTCTCCCCTCGCATACTTCAGATTGCTCGTTGCTATCACTAAACACAAATGGAACTTACGTCGTCAAAGACAATGCAAATAAAATAACGCGTAACGTAGCCTTCAATATCAAATGCGGCAGTGGTTAGAAACTACCCCTGGTGATGGCTATGCGACTTTTCAATTTCGAGGAGTGCATGAGTGCATGCGCTTCCCACGCTACTCTCGCGCAGGACACCGCGGCGTGCGCGGCAGCGGTCTATAAGCCTGATTCTGGAGAAAGTTTGAATTGTTGGTTCAAGTCAACCGGGTTAGGCGGCGGCGTTTTGAATGCTGGGGTTGACTTTGCGAAGATTATTGGCAACTGACCAAGGCCTTTGTGTGGATCGTACGGCCGTCATATCAGGTTTTTTTCTATTACTCTACCTTGTGGAGCCTTCAGGCTGCTGATCATCCGGCTTGACGAATGTATGATTGAGAGGGATAAAGGTTTTGTATGATAGCATTGGTGTTCGGAGCAAATCAGGTAAGTGTCTGAATAACATAATGATGTTGTGCGGTAACAACAGCAGCGGCGATTTTTTTCTCTAGATTCGTAGGAGATCGATATTTCTAAGGTCCAGTTCAGCAGAGTGCTGGCGTCGCATACGCTGCAATCGAGTTGACTGTAACATGCACGCGGCTTCGCGATACGCGCAGACCTGAGTTGCTGCAGATGCGGCTACAGATCTTGCCGGAGAAGCGGCTACAGATCTTATAAAACGCCCACGACAATCTACTATCCTAATCCCGGACCTACAATATTTCTCGAGCTCGTCTCATTGTTTTGTCATCAATCAGCGATGATCCTGGTCCAACTGTGAGGACGTCTTGCCGCCATTCGCAATGCTACTTGAACTCCTCAGCTTCGTCGTCACAGCTCGTCTCTGTTTAAGCTCCCCACTACAATCAGCGTCGCAGAGCCCTTCTCCATCACGCAACCACTCGACTCGCCTCTCTGCCCTCCCCACCCCAGAATGCTTCACCTTCACGCTTGCGCCTCCCTTGAAGCAAAATCAATGCAACGACGAGCTGGAGTGGTTCCTCGAGGAACAGAGAAAATACGACTACCTTGAGTTCGTCGGTGCTAAAGCCCCATACATATACACACGCCCTCGCACTGCTCAAGAGCAGAGCGGCCCCTGCTTCGTGACCGTCTTGGCAGACGACCTTTTCGTCACTGACGAATTCACCTATGGTGATCTCGCCCGCTTTACAAGAGAAATACTGGAGAAGTGCAAGAACGGCAGGATGTTGGCTGGGAAGGGGGGGATGCTGAAGATGACGGATGCCAATGACGATTGGGGCGGGTTTTATTTGAGGGTTGATGCGTGGAATCCGTATCCCGGGAGGTCGATCGCAGGTAGTGGAACTGTATGGTTCAACAATGTGACCTTTCCTCTTCCAGCACTGCGACTAGCAACGCCTCGTACTCCGGCGGAAACCACCTAGTTTATCAACCTGTCAAGCACCTCTTAATCAATGTTTGATGAGTCCTAGAATTGCCAGAGATAGAAAGACATTCCAGGATTGCATAATTAACAAACTCTTTTTGCTCTTCCAAGCCCTAAATCTTGCTTGACTTATCTACCCCTGTGGAACAGATGAGCTACCTGGAGGGCTGGCACGTATGTGAAACAACCGTACTGGGTACAATGGAATATCTTCTCACTCAACCAAAAACGCACGATGGTTCCGCTGTCATCACGAATGTAAACTTGGTTTGGGCCTTGATGACAAGACCCCAAGTTCGTTCGAGTCCGCAAGCTAGGATCCCCGTACGCCATCCATTTTTGAAGACGTCTGCAGCTAGGATTTGCCCAACGCAAAGCCATGCCCTCTACCACCGGCCACTGGGCACCACTCTGGATCCGGGTCACCAGGCTTCCAGTGTTTAGTATAGTCGAACAGCCACGTCGACTTCCGCACCTCGTAGAAATACAGCTTTGAATAATTCTTGTATGCGCCGTTAGGGTACGACGGCAGTCCAGCATTGGGATACGTGGCTTGGTTATTCTTATACTGCTGCGTGATGGAATACTGTGCCCAGACTTTGTTCTCCGGCAAGGGAGGGTTAGCAAACCAATTGCTTGAGAGGTTGTAGGCATCTTCGACCAAGCCGTCATTCCAGCATTTCATGAAGAACCACGAGACCTTATGAGGACACTGGTTGCCATGCTTTAGAGCTGCCGTCTCCTCTGCAGTTTTATGGGTGGTTCTGTGAAATAGTAAGTCTGCTTTGATGCGATCAATTTTGATGTCAGCTGGTGTTGCGCAGTAGCTATGGTCTTTTGGATCGGTCGAGCAGATGTCCGTTACTTTCAGCATTACGTCCGTGTCGGCGGCTTGGCTTGCTGTTAGACATAAAGATTAAGCCGAGCTTCCTGGCAGAAGGAGGACGCAGAGACTCACTCTCGTTCCATACGGAGATGCACACATCTTGCATGCAATAACCTTGAAGGGGTCAATCTACTTCAGACCTTCGCCGTTTTCAGGGGAAGACACTCGCGACTGAGACCAAGGTGGGCTGGAGCGTATCTTAGCCAATAAGGATGTATCGCTCTGTCATCTGTTGATTCTCTACTTTCATACGCACAATATAACTTGACATACACGTTGCTTGGTGCGAAAGCGTTATCAGGTATACCACAAGCTGTCTGATCTGCATAGTCGTCCTTATTTGGCTGAAACCGGACAGTCGTTGCTCCAGGCTTGTTGAGCTCGTTCGCACCAAAAAGATTCAGGTTTCCATAATTCAGCAACGCGAACGGTATGTCTACATATTCGATCAGGTTCACCTACCAGTCTTAGCCACAACATATTCTGACATACCTATTGAGTGTGGTCCGTACACGGCGTTGGGCGTTGCGCCACTTTCACCTGGCTGTCCTGTGCGCTCAGGCTTGTTGATCGCCAATTTGTTATCCGGTGTTGTCGCTTTCGACGGCACGGTCTGGAACGGCGGGTCTGCTCGAGGGATGATGGACGCAGCTACATGGGAGACAAGGAGACCGTACATGATGTTAAGGGAAAGCATATTAATCAGCTCTCCACGCTGCATCTTGCACCCTTGACGCTGCAGATCGGGACTTTTACTTGCTCCGTCGACTGCCTACAGGGGCCCCGAGAAACGCGAAAGAGGATGCTTATATACTTGGCTCGTTGATTTGACATAGCTCTTCAATATTTCCCATGACGCGAGAATTCAATAGAGGACGGGTCGCTTCTCGGTAGCTCGAAACTGATGTGAGATCATTAGCCTCTGGTCCTGGGTAAGTTATCAAAGCTCCATGATCCGGTCTGCCCCCATCTTATATCCGACCCGTCGCAGAGATGATGCAAAGAATGCTGCAGCTGTGGCCGATCTCATCGTTGACTGAGAGCC
>JAABUL010001937.1_pt1 | contig 36645 bp, 48 predicted proteins | sample 5559151 | NCBI WGS metagenome assembly JAABUL01 (sample SAMN10711876, study PRJNA513368) | rock metagenome | isolation source: Antarctica rocks | place: Antarctica: Victoria Land, Pudding Butte sud | reverse complement strand
TCTTGCGGTCCAGCCGGGATAAGTTTTTTAAGTTGTGAGTTGAGGTCTAAGCGGGAGAAAGGGCACGGCGGCCGTGGTGATGTTGGCGGGAGGGGTTGTATATATGACGATCAAACCCATACAATTCCTCTCCTCTGTCACGTTTCCTCTATTGCAGCTAAGGACGAGCTGTTGGAAGGCGGTCTACGGGAATAAAAAGTGCACAAACAACCTCACCTCTTCCTGCTCCTCCTCTTGCTCTCCGTCGTCACCATCGGTGAGCGGCGGATGAGGATCAGTACTCTTGACAAGAAAACTATCCTCCCTCACCACCCTCCCTCCAGTCGCAGCAATGAACTTGGGGCTCCACCTCTGCTCCGCCCAGCGCGAGCCTGGGCACGCTGACGAGGCGGTTTCGATCAGATTCATGAGTTCCGCTGCCTGCGTTACTGCTTCATCGTCCACATGCCTCCTCCCAACCTCTTCCGGCGGCGCGATAGCCTCCCTCAACCACCTCGGCAGCTCCGCTAGGTTCAGCGAAAGCCACGAGAGTAGCAAGACCCAAATATCCTCCTCCCACCCCGCCGACCTCAGCTGCTCAAGATCCTCAGTCCCGGCATTGGCACCAACACCGGCCAGAAACTCCGCCGGGATAAGCGCGTGGGATTCAAGCATGGAGATGAAGGTGGGAAGGTACATGAGTTTATTGTCTTTCGGAATCGGTGCGGATCGTGAGAACCTACGAGGCCGGTAGATTAACGCGCGGGTGTAAGTTTTCAAGGCCTCCAGTAGCGCGGTCATGATGGTGAGTTGGGAGGAGCGGTAGAGGGATGCGTACTGCTGTTTCCGGTTCTGTGGTGCCGTGGCTGGAGTGGTTGATTGGAGGACCTGGAGTTTTGGCGCGAGGGAGGAGGCAATCATGCGGGCGATGTGGGGGAGGTAGCGGCATCCGTCTTCTTCGTCGTCGGTGAGGTAGGTTAGGGGCTGTTCGATGAAGGTGAATGGGAGGCCGCGCTCGTGCTGGAGAAGGTAGGTGAGGAGCTCGAGCAGGGGCTCGGGGAGCTGGTGGAATATCTGTGGTCGGTGTGCAAGTCCGGAAGTTGTCTGTGGTACGAGGGTAGGTAATTTCAGGTCAAATGTCGCTTTCTCGGGCTTCCACACGCCTTCTGTGGTGAAATAGCCTGGATGCACAGCGCGTAGGCTCTTCTGCAGCTCGACAGCAGGAGCTTTGAACAACATTGCTACGGAGTCGTGCGGGTTGTTTGGCATGCAGAACCCGTAGCCTATCAGTAGCTCGCCGTTGCTCTTCGGGCCGTAGTTGTTGAAAACCTCGGAACCAGCTGTGACACCGTTGCTTTCGTTGGGGCCGGCCAAGGCGATACTGAAGAGGCCGGGGTCGAAAGTCCAGTCCACCTTGGACTCGTGGCTGTGATTTGCGGCGTCCAGGCCTGGAAATAGGACCGGGAAGTGGAGGTCTTCGGCTGAGGTATTAGACATGTCGAGTATCGCGGCCTGGCGGACTTTGCCTTCTGGTGTTTGGGTGGTCTTGTACGCAGCCCAATACTTGCCCGAATGGGGTCGCAGGCTACGGGAGGAGAAAGAGCGGGAGGTGTACATCGAGACCGCCCAAAGAAACAAGTGCCTGGGAAGAACGAATGTGAATATTTCTGGAAGGTTGACTTACCGCCGCTGGGAACCAGGATTGACTTACCATGTGTACGGTTCAGTATCAATACCGACTTCTTGCAGGACAGCAACGCCCTGATTGTAGTAGTCAATGTAAACGTTCTGCCGAGCGGTGACAGTATGCCAAACATCTGTACCTTCCAGCCAAGCGATGTCTTCAGCACTGTAGAAGAACAATGGCTGAGTTAGTTCTTCATCCGGACTGGGTAGGGCGTCCAGATATGGTTTCCAGAAGCTCTGCTCGCGGTCGACATACTGCATCATCAGGTAGAAGTAGCCTATTGCTTCGACCTTGAAGCTGTGGCGGTGCTGCTTGAAGACTGGGTATGCCTCGTCCACGAGTGCGTTGAGGTAGGAGAATGCCAGCGAGTGAGGCACTGAGGCGAGATTTGTCCCTGGAGGAATGATGTCGGTGGCGCGGATGTGGATGCCACACTCTTCGCTCTGCATGACCTTGACGCTCGGGTGGAGGAAGGCGCCATTGGAGCGAAGCCAGGTCTCCAGTGCTTCTGTTTGAGAAGTGGTTGCCATTGGGATGTTTTGAACAGTCTGCGGCTGGCCTGAAGGTGAGAGCTTATCTTCTCAACACAGTCGTCGGAAGATCTCCTGCGGTGCGAGCTTATCAGTCTTCCTCTTCGCAGCAATTTCTAGCTTTAAACTTTGTCTGATGGAAGAGGTCGAACGAAGCAAACATCGAAATATCGAGATGTGCACGGACCACAAGCGCTCGCCCCTTCAACGGGCAACTTCTCCCAAACCGCTCTCCTCTTCTTCCAACATCCCAAGAGCGATAGAACTGTCCAGCGCTGACCGGTCTCGAGAAGACTTCGATGTATCGGACCTGTCCAACGGGATGGCATGCGGCGAGTTTGCGTCTCGTGCCAAAAAGTACACTCTAAGCATAACGCCTATATCCGTGCGGATCAAAGTGGTCCAGTTGCATCATGGCGAACGCAGTAACGGCAAGCTTCGGGCGGAGTGATTGGGATGGTTCCTTTACCTATTTGTTCCATTCCAAAGCGCTTTGATAGGACGCATATCACACTTCGAGAAACAGCAGCAGTACGATCCGCGTAAAAAGACCAAGTCTACACAGTCAGGATGGGTTCCACAGACAAGTCTGCCGTCAAGGTCGTCTTCGGAGCGATGACCTTTGGCCGTGCCGGTTGGATCACCTCTAGAATGTGGTTCTTCTCCTACATCGTTACTGATGACTATTCAGGTGGCCAGCAGTCTCGAGTACACGACTTAAAGACTGCGGGTGACATTCTCGACATCGTCACCAAGTATGGACACAACGAGATCGACACCGCTCGTGCATATGGCGAAGGCACATCTGAGACCATGCTGGGCGATCTCGACTGGCAGAAACGAGGTCTGATCGTGGAGACCAAGCTGCATGTCACCCGTGGCAGAGAGGTTCCCGAAGGATGGGACGCCGATATCTGCCACACGCCCGAGAAGCTGCGTGAGTATCTCATGAAGAGTCTCAAAGAGCTCAAGACGGACAAGCTCGAAATGTACTACTTGCACCAGCCCGACCGGTCGACGCCATACGAAGTTACTCTTAAAGCTGTCAACGACCTCTACAAGGAAGGCTACTTCAAGCGTCTGGGTATCAGCAACTACCAGGCCTGGGAAGTGGCGCAGATGTGTGAGCTCTGCCGCGCCAATGGCTGGAAGCAGCCGGAGGTCTACCAGGGTGTCTATAATGCTCTGCACCGGTCGGTAGAGCAGGAGCTGTTTGCCTGTCTGCGCCACTATGGCATTGCTTTCTACGCCTATAATCCATTGGCTGGCGGATACTTGACCGACCGTTACCATCGGGAGGACAAAGACAAGGAGATCGAATCTGGCGCCCGCTTTGACCCGAACAGGTGGCAGGGTAAGATGTACCGTGCTCGCTACTGGCGGGACGAGTACTTCGACGCTCTTGATCTGCTCCGGCCTGTAGCGAAGAAGCATGGCTTGACAGAGGCGGAATGTGCAATCAGATGGATGAACCACCATAGCATGCTGAAACGGGAGCACGGCGATGCGAGCATCATTGGTGCATCTAGCACCAAGGTAAGAGTTCGTCTATCGTAGGTTGGTGAACCATTGCTGATGCTGTTTCTGTAGCACTTGGAGGAGAACTTGGTCGACTTCGAGAAAGGCCCCTTGCCCGAAGACTTAGTGGAAGCTCTTGACAAGGGCTGGGAGGGCTGCAAGGGGATATCGATCAGGTATTGGCACTGATATGGTCTTCTACCGTATATCGTCTGGTTATTCCGTACTATTCGTTCTCCTTTATCTCGTTCTCGTACCCGGTCAACGATTATATCTTATTCCACCTTCCGAAGTCGGCCGACGCTAAGCCTTCATCAAGCAAGGGCAAGCGAGCTACATACAACCTTAAAAAAATCGTCGACAGGCCTGGCCAAGCCGACGGCAACGAAGCACGCAATTCGACGATAAGCTCACTTTTCATCCTCAGTAAGTGAACTCTCGTCTTATGATATCTCTTCTCTCCTAGGTCAATACATGTACGGCACGATGAAAGGCTCGGACGAACAGGGCAATGCTGGCAAGCATACCAATATCTCCGTGGAACCCGAGTGGTCTCCATCACCAGCACGCCGCCATGAGAACACCGATCTACTTACCACGAACGAGGACCGAGATCTAACGAGAGGACTGCACCAACGACATATCAGCTTGATCGCTATTGCTGGATCAATCGGTACTGGCCTCTTCTTAGGACTTGGAAGCTCTATTCAGACTGCTGGGCCTGCTGGTGCTTTACTAGCATACGCTACCATCGGATTGATCGTTTGCGCTGTGCAGTTCGCGCTTGGGGAGGTGACGGCTCTATTGCCGGTGACTGGGTCGTTCGTACGACATGCAGAGTTCCTCGTAGATCCGGCGATGGGGTTTGCGGTTGGCTGGAACATCGTAAGTCAAGCCCCATGGTACACAGCTTCCTGTGTCTCATTCATGCACAGGTTTATGGCAACTGGCTGTCGATCCCTGCTGAGATCTCAGCAATATGCGTCCTCTTCCAGTTCTGGCTTCCTGACCTCACTCCAGCGGTATGGATAATCATCACGATCCTGTTAACATTCGTTGTCGGCATGGCATTGGTGAGGATCTACGGCGAGGTTGAGTTCTGGTTCGCTTTACTGAAGATCGTCTTTATCATCTTTCTTATCATCCTGGGCCTGGTGATCAATCTCGGCGGTGTCCCCGGAGTGCCGAGAAAAGGCTTCCAGTACTGGCACAAACCTGGTGCCTTCGTTGAGTATATTGGTACTGGAGATTGGGGCCACTTCCTCGGATATTGGGCGGTGATGAGCGCTGCCGTCTTCTCCTTCGCCGGAACAGAATCCCTCGCTATGGCTGCCGCAGAAACACGCAATCCTCGTCAGGCTATTCCTGCAGCTTGCAAACGGGTCTTCTGGAGAGTTCTAGTATTCTACGTGCTCGCGGTGCTCGTCGTGGGGATGTTGGTGCCGAGTACTGACAAGCGACTCAATTCTTGGTCTGGTACTGCAACGCAATCGCCATTTGTCATAGCCGCTGGGGACGCCGGACTTACGGCAATTCCATCAGTGGTCAACGCTATTGTCATCACCTCAGCGTGGTCCTCTTCGAATCAAGCGCTTCTGTCGGGTACCCGTGTACTATACAGTCTGGCACTGAAGGGACAAGCACCTAAAGTTTTCCTTCGGACGACTTCATGGGGCATTCCTTATGTCTGCGTCATCGTTCAAACGCTGTTCATGTTCCTGGCCTTCATGTCTCTATCAAGCGGCGCACTGACCGTCTTCTGGTGGTTCGTGGATCTGACAGCATGTGGCGTGCTCATCAGCTGGATCTCGATCTTGATCAACCATCAACGACTCATCATGGCGATGAAGGCACAGAACATTCCGCTCTCGAGTCTTCCCTGGCACAACAACTGGACGAGATACTCAACCCCTGCTGCGCTGTGTCTGAGTGTGATCATCTTGCTGACCGGTGGCTACCAAGTCTTTACGAAGGGCAACTGGTCTACGAGCTCTTTCGTGTCATCTTATCTGGATATTCCGCTTGTACTGCTGGCCTTTGGACTTTGGAAGGTATTCAATAAGACAAAGATCGTCAAGCTCTTGGATATACCGCTTCGGGAGGCACTAGACGACTACTTGGAACACCCCGAAGAGAAAGATCCAGCTTCGAAAGGGTGGCGGAAGATTTTCGGATTCCTGTGGGACTGAGAGATGCAGTTTAGCTTCCTCAGGCTTCGCATTCCACACCTTTCACCACTTCGAATCCTTCTCCTCTCCATCAACAAAGTCTCTACTGATAGTCAATAATACTACAGCGGTTTTTGAGAGCTTTGTTAACTCCGAGAACTAGCCCAGCGATACGGAACAAGTGTGTATTGACCCATCAGATCGCTCGTTCCGTACAGACAAACAAACAGTCGTGCTGCTGGCAATGTGAAACCCTCAAAAGCCGCTCTCATCGTTCTCGAGAGGCTTCGGGGAGGCCAAACGCTCCAGTTCGGCCCACGCGTGGCTGCTCCGGCGTCGGGAACCTCAATTGTCGTTTGTACCGTTGCCAGGATGGGTTGCAAGCGCCTGCTGGCCGAACAGAGCATAAGCAAACGCAAAAGTCGATGTCAATATCTATCTCCATGATAGATAGCGGGCTGCTGCCAGCTCTAGGCGGCCTGGGTATACGCCAGAAGGGTCGCTTCCAGGAGACCTTTGTTTGTACCGCCAATGCGAAAGAGGCGGTCAGTAGGAGTCTCAAGATTGATCGCTGAAGCGATGTCAAGCTTCGACATCTCTGAAGAGTTCCTGTTCCATGCTCTTAGGACACAGCTCGCCGAAGGCCAGATAGCGTCCATCCGGATCAAAAGCACCGCCTCTTTGCTTCTCCATCTCGCCCTCGAGCACGACTCCCATCATATCTCGTGCATGCGGCTGCACCCACATTCGAGGCCACGCAGCCTCTCTGAGTCCTTTGTCACCGTTGTGATGAATCATTATGGGCACTCTATCCAAACAGAGGTTGGTGTAAAGCGGGACTTCTGACCACGACTGCGCCACCTCAGCATACAGACCACTGGATACTGGAGGCTCCGTCTTCAGAATGTCGTCCGGTATTCCGGATGTGGCCCTGTTTGGACAGTCAAAGTGGCCAGTGCGGTCTTTTGTCTGCTCTTGAATGTCACCGTTGTGACGGATATAGCGCGAATCTTCCTCCGAGTTGACAGTCTGTTGGCCCAAATCGGACCAGTAGTCAAGCCCTATGGAGAATTCATCCGGTTTGCCTGCTTTGTGCTCCATTGGCTCGTGTGTGAACGATGGCTCCAAAGGGTCGTCGACCATCGTTCCTTCGATCGTGGTGGGTGGGACCTTCAGCTTGCCTCGAGCTTTCTCTAGCGTGGACAAATGTCTGCGTCGCATGACTTCTCGCTGGAATTCCTGCTCGCCTAGGATGGTGGCAAAGATACTCTGGTCGCTACCGTGATACATCAAGTCTGCGCCTCTGCTCCCGTTGTCCCACTCTGGATGGTTGTCGATGGCGTCCCTGCCGGGCAGGACGCTTGACACAGCGCGTGATCTCGATACCGTTGTTGATTCGTGTGTGGTCTACACCACCACTGTCACCTTTGAAGCCCATGGGCGCCTTCGAGAAGCATGAGAAAGAAGTTCATTGGTATGTAAAAGACGAGATTGCGGGAAACTGCTAACTGCTCCGCCGCGGCTCCCGAATCCAATCGCATACTTGGCGCGTTATTAGACTATATTTTGTGGCATTATTGGGCAGTGATCAAAATGCAGGTGGCAAATCCGAGCTTGGCGAAGAAGTGTACAGTTTTGGCATTTACAGGAAGACAAAGCGACAAGCCGACGACTAAGGAGCGTAGGTGGCAGTAGGACTACAGTAGCACGAGGATCGCTGGATTCGAGGAGAACTTTTCGTGGCGCTCTAATGGAGCTCGGAGACGACCAGAGCTTCTCGCTAGCAGCAATTCGATGGCGGAAACCCATAAGTAGGAGCACAGCAGCTTTGGTCGACTTCTTCGAGAACGTCTAACTGCCGCTTCTTGAGTCGGTAGCCTAGAAGTGAGACTCATATTCGTTCGGCGCTCCAATAGATGCCTGAGCTGTTGCTCTAGTCATATCTTCAGATCCGTCTTCTCTGTTGTATCCTCATTCACTCTAGGCGGAGCGTGGAAGAAGTCCTCGTTCTTCACTTCGTAAAGCTCACCCTCGTACTGTCCGCACAACTTGTTCCAGGACAACCAGCCTCCATCATCCAACCATGCACCGTCTCTGCCGCTGAATGCGATCCCTTGTGAGTCCTAAGGGTTCGCGTTGTACCATGTCAAGTCGTTGATAAGAACACTCGATATCGGCTCGTTCACAAGCTTCTGTGCGGCCAGCCGCAACTGCTTTGCTCGCCGTTGGAACCAGAGCCTTTGCCAATAGAGTTTCCGAAGCTCCTTTTCCCCAGATCCGGTGAAGTGAACAGAGACGGGTATCTGCCCAGGGATAGGATTGTAGAGAAGCTCCATCTCCGACCATGGGGTGGTACCCGGGCTTCCATCGGCAAATCCTAGTGCATGGAACGGAGGGCGTGAGTCTTGGACATCGCCTGGTAATACCATCATGTGCGGTGTCCGGAACTGTTCCGCAGAACCGACCGTCTGAGTATGTTTCGCTACCCAGGAATCAACAGGGCGCATGAATGCTAGGTACTGTTCGTAAAAAGCGACTGTCTGGAACAGGGAGCTGGCGTAATCGATGCCGATGTGGTATTCTGTTCTATTACTGGACAGGGTTGGTTCGGATCGCACGAGTTCGGTATCTGTCGAGTTCCACTTTATGCCGATCCGTTCACCCTTCGCCTCTTCTAAAAGGTCTGGCCGCTGAGCGAGCCTGGCGTACTCTTGCTCTCCGAAGATGTTGGCGAAGTAGAACTGATCCGAGTCGGTCTCGTACTTCGTCTGGATGGCCTCCAGTGTTGCGTTGAACATCTCCCGTACGCCTTGCACGGGTCCCAAGATCGTGCCTGAACGGAGCCACCTAGGCATGAACATATCAATATGTACGCCGGACGTCTCCGGGCCAAATGCGTAAGGTGGAAGCGTCACCTCTGGCACCGCCCAGCAGGCAGGACGGCTGTAGTCCACTGGCCAGCAGAGCTTGTCTGGGCCGAATATAATCGTTTGTCTCATGTCGCGAGCTTCAAAGACTGCGTTGCCGTATGTGCTTCTCGTTCGATTGTCCGCTGCCTCGTTGAGCTCATAATATCTCTTCAGAAGGACGTCGGGAGGTAACTGAGTCACGTCTGGTCAGCCTTTTGAGCCAGATCGCCAGGGCGGCAAACGTCAAGTATCCACTAACCTGTAGCCATATGTCATAACTACCGTGTGTTAGCGAAGTTTTGTGAATTTCGCACATCTCAACTTACCCATCGATGATCAACACAAGGTCCTCAGCAAATTCACTCGAAGTCTCCAGCTGTTCCAAGTAGTTCAAAAAGCCTCCCACCTTGGCCAAATGCTGCTTATATGCATCCTCAAGATCCTCCGGATCATCAAAGTTGATGAGAACTGGCGTAGGGTAGCCAAGAACCTGTGCAGACAGTAGGAGCTTACACAGATCTTCTCCAGTCGAGGTAGCCGGAATTAGCAGATGCAGCCGACCTTTAGTGGCATGGTGTGATTCATGCTGTGCTTCGAGAGAAGCCTTTTGTGCTGAGGTCTGAGTATATAGGCTCTCGGTCCTAGCTATCGAACTGTTCCAGATGACAACGAGGAGCACGACAGCAAGCAGACAGGTGAGAACCGATCTTGCAGGTTTGGAAGAAAGCAGAGGCCAGAGGTAGCCATCACGGAACTCATAGCTGCGCGATTTCAGGCGCGTGTAGAAAGACACCATGAGGTTCAGCGCGATGAACACCAAGCATAACGTCTTTCACGTCGCTCCTCACAACAGTCCGAGAAGGGGAGGAAGAAAGCATTTTCACCGCCGCTGCGCGACACGTTGTTGATTTGAACCGCGCCACGGGACACCTCACACGATTCTTGGGCCGAAATCCAATGCTGGGAACTGCACTTACGGTCAAACGTAAGGCGCCGCGGAAGTCTGGATAAAGTTTGCGGGCTCTGCGCCAAGCCGGCTAGTTTTAGGCCTATTTTAGATTACCAACACCTCTGCTCGCTCCGGCAACTGCAATACACAATTCTGCCACGAGGCCGATAAGCTATCAAAGACAAATGACTCTGGAGCCAATCCTCTACACGCGTACCTGACGACACATTCGGGAACGTGGCCCACTCACCATGCCCAGGATGCCTGGTATCGACCATCCGAGACAGCGTCCCACGCCGCGAGTGTGGCCTATGTGCTTGACCTACGATGCGTGGCCAGGGTGACCGCGGAATTGCTCTGTGACGACTCTCCCATTGTTGCTGTACTGGTCTAGCAATCACCGTCGCTAGTAATCACCGTCGCCTGCGGTCGCATAGTTCGGGAAGGTCGGACATCGAGAAGGCGAAATGGTACCGGACGATCCGACTTAGCCGTCAATCTATTTGATGATGGATAAACCTTTGCAGACCTCATTAAAGGCTACCTCTCATGCCGCGAGGTCGCCAAGGCAAACGGCTGTGTGCTCAATCTCGAGCGTGCCAGATGTGCGGCGCAGTAAGTTTCATCGTTGTCATCCCAGCCGCTGCTTGTCTCGACAGCACATCGAATAAAGAACACCCGTTGCTGTCTGTACACGCGCAAATACCCGAGCCGGGACTACCTTATTGACACCGGTGCACACCTCGCGAGTAACTCGGTCTATTACGCGGAACGCTCTGGAGTCGTCGGAAATGCCAACGAACATTGAGAACATTTGCTGCATAGGCGCTGGATACGTCGGCGGACCAACCTGTGCCATTATAGCGAGCAAGGACCTGGACATCTCTGTAACAGTAGTGGATTTGAGTCAACCACGGATCGACGAATGGAACTCGTCGCGGCTTCCCATTTATGAGCCCGGCCTTCAAGATATCGTCGAGGCCGCCCGGGATGGCTCTGGACTGAATCCAGTCACCCTGCACTTTTCTACGGACGTCAAAGGGGCGATACACCGTGCCGACCTGATCTTCATTTCTGTCATCACTCCTACGAAGACGGTTGGTGTTGGGGCGGGCCAAGCAGCTGATATCAAGTAGTAAGTCGAGGCTTGTGGTACCATGAGGTCTTTCACTGACCTTCCATCGCAGCGTTGAGGCTGCTGCTCGCGAGATTGCTGAAGTGGCGACCAGCGACAAGATCGTTGTCGAGAAGTCGACTGTCCCATGCGGCACAGCGGAGATACTGCGAGATATCTTCGACGCTGTCGGCGACCCTCAAGTGCGTTTCGAAGTCCTCTCAAACCCAGAGTTTCTGGCAGAAGGCACTGCAATTGCGGACCTCCTCTCTCCGGACCGAGTCCTGGTTGGTTCCGAGGGCACACCGAGTGCTCTTGAAGCCGCAAGCGCTCTGGCTGATGTGTATTCCTCATGGGTGCCAAGAGAACGTATCATCACTCTAAACATCTGGTCCTCGGAACTGGCGAAGCTGAGTGCAAACTGCATGCTTGCTCAACGAATAAGTAGCATCAATTCACTCAGTGCAATCTGCGAAGCCACCGGCGCCGATATCCAGGAAGTGTCGCACAGCGTCGGCTTGGACAAACGGATAGGACCAAACTTCTTGAAAGCCTCTATCGGCTTCGGAGGCTCCTGCTTCAAGAAGGATGTACTAAAATTGGTTTATATGGCGGAGACACTACACCTGCCTGAAGTTGCCGCATACTGGAAAGCCGTAGTCGACATCAAGAATGGCAAAAGGACCGCTTTGGCAGGAACGTGATTCGCGCACTCAACAGCACCGTCGATGGCAAACGCATCGCAATCTTGGGCCTGGCGTACAAGAAGAATACTGGCGACACCCGCGAAAGTCCTGCGATTGATTTCATGGGGTCGATGCTAGCAGAGAAGGCAACACTGGCGATTTACGATCCGAAAGTAAGCTACAACAAAATCATCCACGAACTGGGAGAGTTGTTCGGACACGAAGCTGTTGCGAGATACGTGAAACCTTGCGAAAATGCGTACTCAGCATGTCGGGGTGCTTCCACTGTGGTCATCATGACGGAATGGGATGAGTTCAAGACAGATCGGCTAACGCTGCCACCCGCTCTTGATCTGGGAGACCTAACGGCATCGAGGCTTACAACGCCAACCGTGAAGCGCGCCGACTCCGTAAGCAGCGGTATTCCGTCTTCTCAAAGTGAGGACCGGTCCAGCTGTGACGACGACGGACTCCTGAGTCCTGGTACTCCTCCCACGAACACGAACAGCCCGGCACCGGAGCTCATCAACCAAGCGCAGGCGCTGTTCGACAGCTACGGACCGAAACGATTGGACTGGGCAAGGATATCTACACTTATGCGCAGGCCAAGGCTAGTGTTTGATGGCAGGAATGTGGTCGACGCTTCGAAGCTGCGCTCGCTTGGGTTCCTGGTCCAGAGCATCGGAAAGAAGTCTGAGGGTGTCTTGCGACGATGATAACGCTGGACGATTGGAACGGGATGGTTGTGGAAGGCACGAAGATACCCAGTAGAACACACTTGCATTACTCCATAGTCATAAACGCCTTAACGATCAATCGGGCACAACACACGGCACCACCCAAACCCCCATACCCACCGTACTCATACAACCCATGCTCGCTCATATCCCCGAATCATCAGCATCCCTCAAATACGCCGCATGCTCCGGATAATACTCCCTCCAACTCTCACACGTCTCCCCAAAACCATGAACCGGCTCCGCAATCTCACTGATATTCCCCGCCATCTCCAAAAACTGCACCCCCATCCCCTGCGCAGCGTGCCACGCGATGTGGCAATGCATCAGCCAAGCCCCAGGGTTATCCACGATAAACGCCACCACCAGCCAACCCGCCGCCGGCATCATCGCAGTATCTCGCCGAACCGGATCGACGAAATTTAACGTAGAACCCCCTGTAGAGCTGAAATTCCCAACCCCGTGGCCGAGAACGAAAAAATCGTGTCCATGGAGGTGGATAGGGTGGGGGATCGAGACGGAGATGGGGGTGCCGGGGACTTCTTGCATGATCCAATACGACCACTGCCACCCCATCGATTGTCAGCGCTCTCCGAGATCAAATTTCAGAATGTGCTCGAGTACGGCACGATCCACTCACCGAGCCCTCACCGTCGACTTCGAGAACGTTGGCGGCGGCCGCGAAGCTGAGGTTGCCGTCGTAGACCTTCTCGAGGGTCGGACCCGACCATTGGAGGTAGATGGGGGTGGTGTCGAGGCCCCATTTCACGATCGTCTGGTTGAGAACGTTGGCTCCGAAGTGGATGGCTGTGTCCAGCTGGCCGGCGGTTTTGAGGGGCTCTCCGGGGACGGAAGTGTTGAAATACGGCTCAAAGACCTCATCTGAGCAGCGCTGGACGTATTTTGTCGGAGAGGAGGTCGGGAGGTCGGCCTTCGAGGCGCCATCGTATCTAAGGTGACAGGGCGGTTAGCAGGTGTCTCCAAGTTGCGATCGAGCTCGATCCATCCACAGAGCGCTCCTCATGGCTCGAACCTACCTCGGAGAACGCTGCGTACCTGAAAATCGACCGGATATTGCCATTATTGGCATTGCGGCCGCAATCTGGGACTGGCTGGTCCTGTACGGTCGATCAGCAGGTGTCTCCAACTTCCGCTTGACACCAACCCATCCACAGCGCCTAGCTCAACACTCGATCTCATCTCGGAGAACGCTGACATACCTGCACCTCAGCTCTAAACCAGTAACTCCCAACCTCCTGACTCGTCTCAATCACCACATCGTACCGCTGCCCAATCGCCACAAACACCCAGTCCGCGAGATAAGGCTGAATGGGCGAGAAATTCGCTCCGATGACTAGGAAGGGGTGGTCGTCGAGCGAGACTGCGAAGTTGTTGTCGATGGACATGTTGATGAGGCGGAGCTTGTAGCGTTTGCCTTTGGTGACGGGGGTGGTGTAGTAGTGGCCGCCTGATTCGCTGACCATGGTGCCGTTAATAAGACCTGGGTGGTGTTAGCTGAACTGTGGAGGGAGTGGGACAGGGTGGGGGGCTTACCGGTATCTGCTTCGGTGGGCGGGCGACCATAGGTATGGGCGACGATGTAGGAGCGGGCGGAGACTGTTTCGTAGTACCAGTCTGTGAACGGGAGGGGGCCGAGATCGATGTCGTAGTTCGCTGTCGATGGTCCTGGATAAGTGTGTTAGCAAGTGTCTCCGACTTATGATCGAGCGAGGTTTTCGATAGAGCACTGCATCGGTGCATCTTGCTCGATCGCTTCTCGGAGATTGACGTACCATAGACGACAATCGACCCAGCAATCCCATCACCGTATTGCACACTCTGTCACCCCCGTCAGCACCTCCACCCTCAACAACAAATCGGAGAACTCACCCAATGACTATGCCACCAACTAGTCCCATACTGCGTAGCCTGCCACCTATAAACCTTCGTATGCCCCGGCGCAATCGGACACTCCGTGACCCCCGGCACCCCATCCTCCGCACTCGTATACCACTGCCTGCAGCACATGAGCAAACGTCTCCGCCGGTTTTGAGAACCCAAAAGGTCATAGAGCGTCAGAAGGGCTGTGATCGTATCTCGGAGAACGCTGTACGCACCTGATGCCATGCCAATGAACCCCCGTCCCATTATCCTGCATATAGTTCGTCACGCTCACCTCCACCCAGTCGCCCCAATTAGCGTAGATAGTCGGACCTGGATATTGGCCGTTGACGAGAAGCATTGGCCGCTCGACACCGTCCGGCGCACCGGTGGAGTTCCTGATTTCGAGGACGTAGGACCGCGTAACGCCGGTTTCGGGCCAGGAAGCGTAGGGGTCGGTGTTGATATCATAACCGCCGGGGGTCCAGCAGTTGCGCTGGTTGGGAGCGTTGACGCAGTCGGGGGTGGGAGGGTGTAAGGCTGGAGGCTTCGCTGTGGGGTTGGGAGGGGAGCTGCCGGAGCCGAAGAGGTCCTTCCACAACGGCCTTCTCCGAGTTGAAGAGGGGGGGGGTCAGCGAGCTGGACGTGGATTTGTGGGGTGGTTCGCAACTCGGAGAGGAGAAGAGAGGAGAGGAGAGGGGCTCACTAGTCGTAGAAGGGATGCAGCCAGAACCACTTGATATCGTGCCAGATGGTGTCTGGCCACGCCACATCGTTGGCTTGGCGGGTCGAGTTTGGTGCGTGGGCAGAGGCGGAGGCTAAGGTGGCCAGGAGCACCAGGCACAGGCAGGCCAAGGCGGAGGAGCGCATTCTCGAGTATTTGACGTTGAGATATGGGATTGCACTGGACGATAATGTGCTGGGAAGAGATTTGGAGGAGGCAGAAGGATGAAAGTCACCAATTGAGTAGTACGGGCGTGCCTACCGTGCGTAGGGAAGGAAAGCACAACAACGTGAGCCGACCAAGTGGCAGTCGCAACGCTCTCCAAGAGATGAAGAACGCTCGTGCCACTGTACTGCCAGATGTTCTCCTCGGATGCCCTTTGCTCTCGTGGAGACACCGTAACGCCTTCTGAAGACGTCTTTCCAACGAAGAAATAGCGATGAACGAGACATGAAAATTGATACATGTAAAATACCGACGAAAGTGAACAGCCAGCAAGAAGAAGTAGCAGTCAGTAAATGACATGTAGCACAAGGCTGACCAGCTTCAAGGAGAACATCTCGCATCTGCCGGTCCTGGATCAGATATCAAGGAACTGTTCAGCCATGCAGTAGCACACAATCGTTAGGTTTGAGCGAGAACGAACAAACCTCTTCTCGCATCCAGCAATGAGGCTTTGGGAGAATGTGTAGTCGTACAATAGCCTACCAGTTTTTCTAAATCGTGGAGAACGTAAGTTACCACGTGCATAGCCCTGTTTCGAAGAACAGCACGACTCAACGCCTCCGCTCAACCACCCTCACGCCCCCCCTCCCTGCGCCTCAAGCTCCACCCGATATCTCCCCCCCGCGACCCCCAGCGCCACCACCGTCGGCCTTACCATCTCCTCCACCACCTTCCTCCCACCCCGAACCTCTCCTCCCACCCCTTCCCCATCAAGTTTCCGCCTCTTCCCCGTCCGTCGCTCAAACTCCCGCACCTGCTTCTCAAGAACCTCAACTTTCCTCTCCCGTTCCGCTTCCGCAGAATCCGCCACCGCCTTGATCCGATCGAGGCTGCGGTCGAGGGTGCTGACTAGCTGAGCGAGCTCAGCCGAATGCGCCGGGTTGCCGGAGAGGAAGAGCGTCCAGAAATAGTGTAGAAATTCTGTAGTGGTGTTATGGGTGATGGTTAGCTGGTCGAAAACTTGCTGGCTCAGGCCGTTGAGGTCGTCTGGCGGGGTGGAGGTAGCGGCGCGGCGGGTGGCGATGGAGGAGAGGATTGAAGTTGTGGCAGTGGAGATGGCGGCGTGGGAGTTTACGGGCGCTCTCCGGGTGGACTTTTTGCCGTTTGTGGTGGCGCTGCGCTCGTCACCGGAGTCGGAGTCAGAGTCGGTGTGGTAGTTTATCGCGATGTCTAAGCGAATGTTGCCGTTCTTATTACTGCCGAGGTAGGAGGGCTGGAGATCTGATCGTAGATTTGCAAGGACTTGGTCTGGGTCTTGCTGGGCGTAGAGCTTCGCTTCGGCGGAGAAGTCGTCGTCTGCGTCTCCGTGGCCGAGGTGGGCGGGGTCCCGGATGCTGAGTTTGACTCTGTTGTCTTGGTCGTCCATTGCGAGATCGCGGAGGCGTAGTTGTTCGAAGGTGTCTTCGTCCATGCCGATGGGTGCGTGTGCTTCGCCGTCTTCGGGCGCGACGTGGGATAGCATCTTCTCAGAGAGGTTGTTGAGCACTCGTAGAATCGGCACTTTGTCGAAGGACGACGGCCGCATGTCTTGATCCGGTCTGTTGCCTTGCCTCTGGCTGTGATTCTGCTCATTGCCTTCCAGATCGATGAAGTGCGGGATGTGCCCGATGCTCGCCGGTCCTGCCTCCCGCCTCTCCAGATATTTGTCCATGACCGAGTCCGGAGGGTCATGCTGCGTAAGCTTCTCGCCCTTCAACTTCTTCAGCAACCGCGAGCTGAAGAAGCGTTGCCAGAAGCCGCCCGGGTCGAGTGGCGGGACATTCTCATCGTAGGCTTCTTTCACCACAGGGTACTGCCTGAAGATGAGCTTGATCTGCTCTTTCGTGATGTGCAGCTGTTTGATGTCCGGATCGCCTTCCTTGTCGCCCGCTCGTCGCGTGAATCTGATCTCGGGTAGGACGTTGTACTCGCCCTGCTTCTGTGCCTTCTCAATCGCATGAGCACGGAGGAGATGTAGCCGTGCGGACCAGAACTGCGTGGTGAACTGCGAGATAGAGACGCTCTCTGGTCTGTCCTTCAAGGCCTCATTGAAGCGCGCCTGGAGTGGCTTGTTCGCTTCCAGCAGCGATCTCTGCAGCTGGAAATCCGACTTCAGCTTGCTGTCGTCGTACCAGCCCTCGTCCGCTTGCTTCGATGACACTGCTTTCGCGATAGCCATCGCAGCCGACGCACCCGCATCGCCACCATTCTGCTGCCCACCCGCAGGTGTGGTTGGTGCTGGCGCAAGTTGAGCTGCTGCACTTGGTGCCTTCGCAGCGGCAATAGTATTCCTCAGCGTATCCGTCACCACCTCCTGCTCCTTCTTGGCGCCATCTTTGCTGGTGAAGGAGAAGACATAACTCTCCTCCTTCACGAATACTTTTAAAGCGACTTTGGGGGATGACGCGGGTGTTTGTTGGAGATTGGTGATGTCCGCGACGGGGATGGTCACGGCGGGCGAAGAAGTGCCCTGGCCGGTCCAGAAGAGGTACTTGTGGTCCGGCGAGATGGAGAGGCTGCCATCCTTCTTCTTGTACGACACGGCCGCTGTTGGTGAAGGAGGCATGGTTTTGGTCATCGTTGTGAAGCGAGACTGGTCGCCTTTGGCGTCGCCGAGAGGGATGCTGATTGGTCGAAATGGACTTCACTTCTGCGAGCAACTGTTTGTTCTATCCACAACTACCTCAATATACTTAAGTATCAGGAATTATGCACCAAGCACGGCGAGAACAATCTCATTCATCACAAGTACAACACTCCCGCACCATCCCCACCACCACCCTCCGCCACTTCTCTAACCCTCCTTCCCTTCAGCATCACTTCCCTAACCCTCCTCCCCGCCTCCGCTTCCGCTTTGGTCTCGATCCTATACCATGGAGCGCGGAAGGCAGTTTCTCTCCACACGTATAGTACTGGCCCCGCCTCAAACTCAATCACCCACTCCCACTCTTCCTCCGGCGCACGTAGCGAGTGTGAGGGATGTGGTAGTACCGCCGATGTACCCACCACCCCCAGCACGAGATACATCCCGCCTCCCAGAACGGCGCCAAAGAGCAATACGGAGACAATCGAAAACGCAAAATTCGCGGCTAGAGAACCTGTGAGCTGAAGGCGAAGCCGAGCGGCGGTGGAACGGCGGAACATACCTACAACCGCGACGAGTCCAGGCATGTTGCGCAACGTGAAAAGTTTATCTCCCATCGTGGCAATCTTATGGTCGTGATTTTGTTCCGAATTTCCGATCGAGCTTTTTGATGGTAGGCAGGAGCGTGGGAGAGGTACATGTATGTTGTAGTGAGTTATGTACCTTACGATATACGTGGCTGATAATTAAACTTCACAGGCAGGAAACACGCTTACCTATCGGTGCGATGGAGGTGTACACGACGTCATGACGAAGAGTGAGGTGGGACAGGTGTCTGGCAAGTCTTTCTAATACTCTGAAGTTTCAGCGTCACTTGCTTGACCCTCCTCTACGCTCCTCTGACCCTTTTCACTCTCAGCGTCACTTGCTTTACCCTCCTCTGCGCCTCGACCTCATACTTGCGTTTCTCCCTAAACCACATCGGGTGCTTCATCGGTGCATACCGTCCTCGCATCCGTGCACGTGCTGGCTCTGGCCTTTCTTCTTCTTCCTCATTCCCCTCCCACTCCCACCATCTATCTCCATCCTCCACATATCCAACTCCTTCCTCTACGTACCACACCCCTTCCTCCACATCTCCTACCCCTTCCTCAACCCCCTCCACAATCCTATACGGCTGCGGCTCAAACGGGCATTCCACATGATATCGCCGCGGCTCCTCAGGTCTTCGCCACCCCTCGCTCGTCACCCCAAGGATTTTCAGAATCACGAGTAGGAGGTTCCCAAGCACCCAGATCACGCACACTACTACCACGACCGGGAGCATCATCAGCATCTGGAATGCGTCCAAGAAAGCCTTCGCTAGAGGTGGGTTAGCATCCACTGGACGAATAAGCGAGGAACTGAAAGATCTAACTTACCTACAAAGATCAGAATCCCGGATCCGCCCCCCGCAGCAGTCCTGTTATCCACGAAGCGGACCCGACACCGCCTAAGTTGCTCCTCTTCCCACCTATCATCTTCCTCCCTTTGTCGAGCTTCTTCCCGCCATCGCCTCAACTCTTCCCTCCTATCTCCTTCCGTCCTCTCATACTCTTCCTCCTCAGCCCTTTCCTCCCATATCCGTAAATCCTCCTTCCCCGGCCCGCCGAAGAACTCGAAGATTAGTGCAACGATGATGCCTACGATGGCGAGGCAGCACAGAGAAAATGCGGCTAGACAACACCGGAGTTCGGTGGTGGGGTTTGAGGAGAAGACGGGTGTGTAGGGAGGGTCTGGGCAGGAGGGGTCGAGGGCGGGGTGGTAGGGGGGCATTGTGACAGTAGTGGTGGTGGTGTGAGTGGAGTAGAGCTAGGTTGATGCAGTTGGTGTGGGGCGAGGGAGGTGAGATGAGAGAGAGAGATGGGATGGGATGGGATGGGATGCTTTATATGCTCTGCGTGGAAAGAGGTAATGCATTTAAGTTCGTGGACAAAACAGTATGCTTACCTTTGGCAGGATGGGATACGAAGATGTAGAAGACGAACGAGGATGGAAGCCGCAGTAAGTCAATCTTGAGATTGTTCGTTACTGCCCTAACTGTGTGCCTTGTCTGCTAGGCGCAACCTCTCACTCCGCCTCACATCACCCCTGAGCCCTATCTTCGAAATCTTCGAAACCTTCGATCTTTTTCGCTTCCCACCACGCTGCCCTACGAACCCGCCTTCAAACCCCTCAACAACTTCCCAATCACGAACCCTCCACCCTCACACTCATCGTCCTCCGGCACCTTCCCTTCCACGTCTCCACCCTCCGCATCCACGGCACTCCCATACCCTCCCAAACCCTCCGCTCAACCCTCCGCCACACCTCCTCCCTAACCTCCCGGCGTAGTTTCCGCCCCTCTTCTTCAGCCGTGCTTCTTCGTTTCCGCTCTTCCTCCTCAACCTTCCTTCTTCGTTCCCGCTCTTCTCTCTCAATCCGCCATTTCCGCTCCATCGCTCGACGATCCTTATCAACGTTATACAGTGCAGCGCAGGCCGCCGCTAAGGCACTCAGAAGGAATCCGAAGTCGATGCATTTTTCGACGATGGTGGAGTCTGGACCTGTGTGGCGGTTGGCGAGGGTGATGATGAGGTTGGCTAGGGCTTCGGGGACTAAGTTTTCCGTAAGCAACGAGCTCGTCGAGCAGCACTCGGATTGAGCGAAAGGACGTACGAGCAACTGGCTCTCTGGATTCGTCGGTGGTCATGGTTGGTTTATGTGGTAAGTTGGTATTGTTGTTCTGGTTGCATAGCTGATACTGTAAACGTGGCAACCATTAGAGTTCGTCTGCTGGCCTTTCCCTCGCACCTCCACCATTGATAAGAGGACTGGCATTTACATCCCTCGTGGACCACTACGGTTGAGTTGCGAAATCCAGCTCAATCTCAGCAGCCTCCTCTATACCCTTCATCGACCACAACGACCCTACTCGCCCAGGCTGCCCGTCGGCCGTAACATGTGGCTCCAAATATCCCCCCTCTGTCCAGCCCAACCCTCCCTCACATCCTCAACCTCCAACCTCCCCTGCTGCAAAAGCAGCATCTTCAGCTGAAACTCCCGCTCCTTCCTCCTCTCTTCGGCTTCGAACTTTCGCCTACGCATGTCCTCCCTGGCGTTATCGGTAACGAGGAACCACGCGAACCAGATGAAGCCAATCACTACGATGACGATGGCTAGTCCTTCGGCTGCTAGGATCTTCCTGTCAGTAACGACCTCGTTCAAACAGAGCTGGTCTGAGAGGACCAACCAGGGTGGAATTCACGCAACTCGTGGATCTCCATGATCGGTGCGTCTGTGTTTTGGTCGTGATAACGTATTGAAGACCGAGTGCGGAATATCGAAGATTTTGTAAAGGTATTGTATACGTGGCACGCATTCAACGTGGCAACTCAAGAGGGTTCATTGCTGACCTCTTCTTGCACATCCCGACATCCAAGAACGCACGAAGTCTCCCGATCTTAATAAAGGTCTGGTAAAATAAACGTGGCAACCAGTCCTCTAAGCTTCGCACCCCAGACATGCTGACCTCTGTCGCACTCCCAGATCTACAGCACTCCCAGATCTACATTTCTGTACTCTTCAAGTATCCACCACAGATACACCCCTGCTTCAACTGCAGCTTTTTCAGCTCAAATTCCCGCTGCTGCTTCTTCTCTTCGGCTTCGAATTGCCGACTCCGTTTGTCGCTCTTGTTGATGCTGTGAATGCCGTAGAAGATGATGGAGACAACGGTGACGATGACGAGAGCGCTAGCCGCAGCTTCGACGGCTAATAGCTACCTGTCAGCAATCGTTTCGATCAGAGGGAGTTAGACTGGAAGAACGAACCATCTTCGTGAGTGGACATGGTTGTTTGCTGTGTCGGGTGATGTTGCTTTGATAGTATTTTGACGACCGAAGTGCGGATTCTCGAGGATATATGATGGTATAGTAAACGTGGCAGCGCAATAAACTTCGCAATGCTGACCTTTCCCAGTCCTCTCAATAGTGGCAACCAGCTTACACAGGTAATCCCAAGCCTGTGGTGCCTTCCACACCAAGTCTTCAAGTATCTAAGTGCCCGCCACACCCAAACCACCCCAAATAACCATCACACCATCTCATCTCCCATCCGCACATCGCACCAATCTCCTCCCTCTCCCTTCCTGCTCACACAAAACCTCCGTCGTATTTCCCGGTAACAGTCCCATCTCTTCTTCTTCTTCCTCCGACACCGTGGCTTGGTACTTCCTTTTCGAGCACCCACATTCTGCCTCCCCCTCTCGAGCTTCTTTTGTCCTCTGCTGTTGCTCTCGGTTTAGTTTGCGTTCTTTTCGTTTCGTGTGGGCTTCCACTGCGATAAGGAGGATGAATCCTGCGATGGCGACGATGGTGAGGACGAGTGCGAGGGTTGTGTCTGGGGCTGGGGCTGGGGGTGGAGTGGAGTGGTTTGAGTCCGCGTTGGTCATGGTGGTGGTACTCTGCTGGATGTTCTGCACGGATTCGAACGGGACGAGGCGCAAAAGATATACTCTGCGTGGCGACCATCAAACTTCTCCTGCTTACCTTCCCCATCCGCCTTTTTGGCTCATGAATATGCTCAGGTTTTCGCTACACCTTACTTACTCCCAGCACCAACACCTCAGCATCTCGTTCCCCCCGCGCCCAAGATCCTCCCTTCACTGCCGCAGCATCTCCAACCTCCTCCTCCTCTCCTCATCCTCCGCCCTCCCCACGCTCCTCCACCTACTCCCACCACTGATCCATCGCCTCATCGTCTCCAACTCAAAATTCCACTCCGCCAACTCCGCCTGCTCCTTGCTGTCCTCAAACAACTGCTCGTCCTCGGCCGCGCTCTTTCGTTTCCGGTTCTCTCGTTTGTATCTCCGGATAGCCATCTTCACGACGTCGTACATCACAACAACGAAGACTGCTAAGGCCAGGGAGATGATGTAGCGGTAGCCTAGTTTGATAGCTGGAGCGCAGACGCAAGAGGGTTAGTGAGAAGCTTATGCATGGTGACTTGGGGAGGGCAGAACGGACCTATGTGGTGTTCTTGAGCGTCCTGCATTTTGATGTGTAACTTCGTGTGTTGTTAGCGAGGTGTTGTTCTGTTCTTATGACAGATTGCATGGATATGGGTGGGATATCTAGCGAGATATATGAGAAGGGGATATATGAGATGTGGCGACCATTAAAGTTCAGATCTTACCTATACCCACCATACCCATGAAAGATGAGATGAATAAGTCACGCATCGCATACACGCATAACAACATGAACAGGGCAAGCTATGTATGTACACTACAGCACAGGTCTCTCGAATGCCTCCCTCCGCTGCATACCATCAACACACCATCAATTTTCCCTCCCACTCCCCTTGCCCTTCCTTTGTCCACTCTACTCTCCCTTCAACTTATCCTGCTTAACCCTCCACGCCATGTCCAAAAACTCCTGCTCCTCCTTCAAATGACTACTCTTCAAACCCGTCGCCACACTCGCACTCGGATTCCGGCCCGCATACATACAATGCCTCCGATTGTGAAACTCCGTCTCATTCAACAGCGTCTCAATCCTCGGCTGCGTGAAACTCCACGCGCCAGCATTGAGCGGCTCCTCCTGCGCCCACACAATCGTCTTCGCGTTCGGATAAGAATCCAAATTCTCCTTCAGCTGGGCCCACGGGAACGGGTTCAGCTGCTCAATCCGCGTGATGGCTGTCTTGCGGTAGTCGTTCTGCTGGCGGTGCTTGAAGAGCGCGGCGAAGACTTGCCCGGAGCAGAGGATGACGCGCTCGATTTCGTCGTGGGGTGCGATTTGGAATTCGGAGGTTTCGCTGTGCATTGGGTCCGGGATGATCCATTGGAAGTGGGATTCGCCGGTGAAATCTTCGAGCGGGCTGCGCGCTAGCGGGTGGCGGAGGAGGGATTTGCTGAAGAAGGAGATCAAAGGCTTGCGGAACTGGCGGTTCATCTGCCGGCGGAGGAGATGGAAGTTGTTGGCTGGGGTGGTGACGACGGCGACTTGCATGTTGCAGTCCTGATGCTGGCGGTCAAGTTTATCTGGGGATGGGAAGATGCGTGGGTCTTCGTTACAGAGTTGCAGGAAGCGCTCCATGCGGCCGGAACTGTGCTCTGGGCCTTGGCCGTCGTAGCCGTGGGGAAGGTTCATGATCAAGCCAGATCGCTGGAGCCACTTGACTTCGCCGGATGCGACGAATTGATCGATGATACATTGAGCGTTGTTGGCGAAGTCGCCGAACTGAGCCTCCCACATAACGAGGGCGGTGGGTGAGGAAAGAGAGTAGCCGTATTCGAAGCCGAGAGTACCGAATTCGCTCAAGTGTGAGTTGGAGATGACGAAAGTGCCTTGGTCTTTGCTTACGTGCTGCAAAGGGGTGTAGGTGCCTTCGGATTCTTGGTCGTGGAGGACGGCGTGGCGTTGAGAGAAAGTACCACGTTCCACATCTTGGCCAGACACACGGACGTGATGGCCTTCCATGCACAGTGTACCAAAGGCCAAAGCCTCGGCAGTGGACATATCGATGTTCTTACCATCATTGACGGTCTTTGTGCGGTTGGCCAGAATACGCTTGAGGTTGCGATGGATGTTGAAGTTCTCGTCCGGTCCAGAACCAATCACGGTAGAGATATGCTTGAGCTGCTCAGCCTCGACGGCAGTTGGCAAGTGAGGCAGAACTTCAGTTGCCAACTCCTTTGGAGATTTGAAGCCATCCCAGGCGCTGGTCAGCCACTCCTTGGATGTCGGCTCGTAATGCTTGGACTTCTCGAATGATTCCTCCAGCATGCCCCACACCCATTTCTTGTGCTCATCGATGTCTTCCTTGGTGAAGGTCTTGGAGTCCAAGAGCTGCTTCACGTACTTGTCGAGACATGGAGGCTGCTCACTGATGCGCTTGTACATTAGGGGCTGTGTGAAGGAAGGCTGATCCGTCTCGTTGTGCCCTTGCTTGCGGTAACAGACTATGTCAATGACGACATCCTTCTTCCACTCGGCACGCCAGTCAGCTGCCATTTGGCAAACGAAGTTGAGCGCTTCGACATCGTCGCCGTTGACATGAAATACAGGAGCGTCGACAAACTTGGCAATATCCGAGCAGTATGGTGTAGAGCGCGCGAAACGTGGATCCGTGGTGAAACCGATCTGGTTGTTGACGATCATATGGATGGTGCCACCGGTGCGGTAAGAAGGCAACGCGGCCATGCCCATAGTCTCGTACACGACACCCTGCCCAGCGAAGGCGGCATCGCCGTGCAACAAGACACCCATAGCGGACGAAGCATTCTTCTCATCGCGGTTGTAGTGCAGAATGGCGCGAGTCTTGCCGAGCACGACCGGATCTTCAGCTTCGAGATGCGAGGGGTTGGCGACCAGGGAAAGCTGCACACGCTTGCCAGAGGGTGTAGGACGCTCGAAATTCATGCCCAGATGGTACTTGACATCGCCAGAACCTTCGTCGGAGGCCTCCGTAGAGCCACCGAATTCGGAGAAGATGGACTCGTTCGGCTTTCGTACGACATTGGACAGAACATTCAAACGGCCTCTATGAGGCATGCCGATGACGATGTCCTTGACACCATAATCAACGGAGCGGTCAATCAGTGCCTTCATGCCGGGGATGAGTGATTCACCGCCCTCGAGACCAAAGCGCTTGTCGTTGGGATACTTGGTGGCCAGGAAGGACTCGAATGAAGAGGACCAGATCAGACGGTCAAGAATTCGTCGCTTGTCGTCCACGTTGTACTTGTAAGGATTTGGGATCTCAATGCGGGAGCGGATCCATTCGCATTGCTCCCGATCAGGAATATGGATATACTCAACACCGTATGGGCCGCAGTAGAGACGTTCGCAAGCTTCAATGATCTCGCGAAGGGTCATGGAGTCTCGGGTCTCGGTCTTGAAGCGCGGGAGAATGCCAGGACCCAAAGAGAACTTCTGGTCCATGTCACTCTCCGTGAAATTGTATACGCCCAGGTCCAGTTCTCGCGGACTGTCGTAGCCAATCCCTTTAGCCTGGTTCCTGATGTTCAGAGGATCGATCTTCGCCTTGTGGTGGCCACGCGCTTGGTATGCTCGCACGAGAAGCTGGACCTTCAAGTGATTGTGGACATCGCCACCTTCACCTTTGGCCATCGCTAAGACTGCGCTTGTTGACGCTGGAGCAGCTGCTCCTTGCGCAGAGGGTACGATGGTCGGGGGAGGCTGGAATGCTCTGCTGGTTGGCATGTCTCCGCTCTCCATGTTCTTGAAGTAGGCCTGCCATGAGACATGCACCGATGACGGATCCTGCTTCCACGCCATATACATCTCGTCGACATAGTTGGCGGTGTTGCCGGACAAGAAGGAGTCGGAGGGATCGACACCCTTGTTCGTGTCTTCGGCGGCCACGGCGTACTGGCGGCGTTGCGTGGTGAAGTGGTTGTAGGAGGTGAGACCAAGCTCCCTCCTCTTCGCTACGAGAGCGGTGCGTGGTGCATGTTGGGCAAGGTTGGTATAGGTTCGAGAGGCGGAGCTAGAACTGGCGAGCCGTTTGCTGCATTGGCGAAGTTGGGTCCGCAGCATCGTTGCTGTGGCTCATCGAGAGCTGATACCTGTTGTGGTGAAAGTTAGGTGATCAGCGTAGGTGTTCCGAAGAACGGTATAGGCACAGCAGTCAAGAGTGGCGTGGAGGACAGCTGCTGGTAAGGTGTACCATCACAAGCTCCAGGTCGTTGTTCCTGTCGGCCCGCTTAGGCTTCCGGCTCGGTCCGCTCGGCGTCGCCGGGTGGGCAAGAGTTCTTTCTTCATCGACGACCCGTTCTCCTGACAATTATCGTGAGATAAGAATCACATCTAACACTGTAGTTGCGGCTTCGTTGCTTCCACACTCGAGAACGCAAGACAACTGATCGGTACAAATATCCAATTCTTGTAGGTCAATCTAAGGTCCTCTGACCTAAACATCGTTCTCCTGCTTGCCCTCACCACACAGAAACCACGTCCGACGCTGTAGTCGCGGCGCCTTTGATCACCCTGCAGATACTGGGCTGGCAAGTCCGCGTGAGTCCAGTGCGCTTTCTGTTCAATGTAGTCGCCGATAGCCTGGTAGTTTTCCTTTCGAGGCTCCTTTGGTTTCCTTCTCCTCCATATAAATTGTCCAGAAGCAACTCCAGCTCAGTATGTCATATTCTACCCCATCTTCTGTCTTGGAGAAGGCTCACACAGAGTTCGCAAGCTACTAGCGACAGCTTGCCGAAGCTACTGGCCGATTTACAGAAGCCCAGATCAGCGGCTTCGAGGGACAAATCACGGCCGGTTGGGAGGAAAATCAAGTTGCCAGGCATCTCGAACTTCGGAACCAGCTTGATGCGTATCCCGAGGGCGTGAGTACACTATTGAGCAGATCTCACCTGGGAGACACATGCTCACGGTCTATCTCCAGTTCACCTTCAACACACAGTTTGGAGACTTCCAGGTTGCGAGCGGCGGCCTCTACACTGCCGAATGGGACGATAATGGGCAAGAGAGCCCCTTGGAGGGCATGATTCGTGCACTGCAGCCGGGCCGAACAGCAGGAAGAGTGGAAGAGCTTCGCCAAATAGCGATTGGAACCAGCAAATTCCCTCCCGAGTTTGCTCAGCAGCTCCACCGAGGCTAGAAGCCTGTCTCGCCTGCGCAAGCCTTACCGCAGTCGGTCTCACAGCCGCTCTCGCAGATCGCAAGCGAAGTTCAGGGTACCACAGCACCGGATCCACAGTCATCGATCAATCACACCTCGGAGAACGATGCACCCCTGTTTCTACGACCGACTATCGCCTCACAAGCCCCTTCAGCGCAACAGAGGCGTGAGCAGAGGGCTCGTCAAGTTGCTCCGCGACCTGAGCGTCTATGGATCCCGGAGAGCCAGCCCAGGCACAGTATAGACAGCGCCATCCATCGAAACTCAATCTCACAGCTCTCCGGCGCGCCGTACCTCCGCCCAAGCTCACATCAGCGGGTGTACTTGCGGCATTCGGCTCCGTATGCTCGAGAAGCGGCGCCTCGGCGGAAGCAGCCGCCGCCAGATGTCTCTGTTGGCCTGGATCGCCTTCAAGAGACGTTTCCGTTCCTGCAGCAGGGTGCGGTCGATGCCCGGGGCGTCGCGCGCGATCTCCTGAGCGAGACCAGCGTCGGGAATGGATATCAGTCACAGCAGTGGCGCGGCTCTCGCTCGGGACTTCCGGGAACGCATCTCCAAGCGGAAATCGATCATGCGCAGAACATGTATCGGATGGGCCGCAGCCACCCGATCAATAACTATACTGATAATTTTGGACCTACGCCTGGGAATCCGATGACAATGCGACCACCACGCGTGGGCTCGGTCTCAGGCCAAGACTCCAACTCCAATTGGCTTCTTATGCAGCTATCGGTGGCCAACTACGCTCCAGCAACGGGGAATGATCAGACAGGAACGAACCAGGCGACGTTCTCCGTAGACGAGACGTGGGCAGCGTCAGCACAAGCTGAGGCGATGGATGTCATCATGACCTGCGAGAACGAACAAGCCAACGATGGGAGATATCACGTAGACGAGACGTGGGCAGCGTCAGCACAAGCCGAGCAGATTCATACCGCCTCAACCCTCGAGAACAACCGACCTGTCTACGGACCAGCACCGATGTACATGTGGGGCAACGAGTGGAGCTTCGATGCGGATGAGCCAGAAGAGTTGTTCTCCGACACAACGAGGAACCCAGCTGCCGCGTTCTCAGCGCGTGTGAGCATGTCAAGCGATTCCTCCTCAAGAGAAGACGAGGAGGAGGACGGCGATGGTTCGTTTAGTTTGCACGATCTGATGGACTTTGGCGATTGACTGAAGGCTGGCGGTCTGTTCTCTGCTACGTAATCATGGGGATAGTGGAACAGCGGGTAGTACGGTAGCACGGTAGCTCATTCGTACAATGAGAGTTCGAATTCTGTAGTCGAATGCGCCGCCTCTCCGCTATACGATTGCATACTGTTAAGCGCTCTGGCATGCTGTCCTATTGTTGCTGCTTCGGAGGACTTCTATGCAACCACTGGACCACAGCAGCGGATCTGTCGTCTCAAGGTCATTTCGTCCTGGAAAGCCGCTTTCGTCGACAACATCGCATGATAACAAGCGCTGTGCGAGATTGTTGCGCTGTTCCTGCTTCGGCAAACTCCCATTCATCACAAAACGTCTCGCCGACTACTGGACCTCAGGGTAGCGATTCGAATTGTATTCATTTCAAGGTGATGGTGTGCTCGCTACAAGTGAGGTTAGCTTCCAGATCGATCCGCCAACGCCAGATCCCGGACCTTTCCAGGGGCCTGGGCTTAGCGCCCCACAAGAGTGGGTGAGTTTAATTACACCTGGAAGTCTCTGCAGTCCACTGCAGGAACAATGCAAGTGACATGCAGGCAAGACTTCAACGATGTTTGCGACTGATACGCTAATGGAGACACGACAGGAAGAATCGACTCGCATTTGACGCTGCAGAGTTCTGAAAATTCCTGAGACATGAGCCGCTTGTCGATGTTTTCGGTCTGGAGCCTCAGGAGACTTCGGAGCCACTCGAAGGAAGCGACAGGGGCCTCAAGCCGACCACGTCGTCGCGATATCGGGTCCAGCCTTTAGTCCACTTTCAACCGGACTACCCCCGTCCATAGCCTAGCCCGCACGCCTTGGACCAGGCCGTTGTGAGACGCGATTTGCCAGCGACTCATCGTTTCACCTTAGCTGGAATTGCAAAGGATGATCCCAATGCTAACGGGCGCCACATCTCACTCTCATATCCATCCCGTCGCACTCTCTGCCTTCTGTTTCTTCTCTTCTCTCTCTAAGGTCAACCGCTATCTCTTTTGAATCATCAAGTCACTCTTTTAACCACACGTTCATTACCCTTCAATCGTTAGCCACAGCGCCAATCGAAGATTCGACTCACCTTTACCAAAACAAACGCGACAAATCGATCAAGATGCAGTTCACCACCGTTGTCCTCGGCGCCAGCATGGCCTTGATGGCCTCCGCCATTCCTATGCACGAGCACAAGCACGCGCACCTCCACCACTCGCGCAACGCCGACAACTTCCCGATCCGCATCACCAACAACTGTGGCAGCGACAAGACTTTCGGCCTCTACCAGATCACCGGCGCTTTCGACATGCTGCAGGTGTCTGAAGGCCGCACCATTCCCAATGGCGAGACCCACACCCTCAACGCGCCTTTCACCGGCCTAGGTCTCCGTCTTTCCGGCAACGGAGACTGGCCTCTCGGCGACCAGTGGAAAGCGCAGGGCCTCGCAGAGTTCGGCTACAGCGCGTACAACGGCATGGACGGCACCGCATACAACCTCTCCTTCATGCAGGGCTCTGACGAGTCCATCGGCATCTCTATCACCCCCGACAACAGCGAGTGCGGGCCCAAGTCATGCACATCGCCTGCGACGTGCTCGCTCACCGACGCCTGGACCAACCCAGACCAGACTGCCAATGGCAGCCCGGCTGATACCGTCTGCTACCATGGCAAGACCGGCTTCAACGTTGTTTGGTGCCCGTCGTCGTAGGAGGATTCCTCGAAGGAAACGATATGTTCTTGTCATGATTTTGATCTTTTTGCAAAGGGGGTTCGTAGGAGATAGACGAGTTGATACTGGACACAGTCAAATGATTCCCAGTTCCCATTTGTACATACCTCAGCACTCTCACTTCCCACTCACGAGTAGCGTCGCGCGTACGTTGCAACTGAAGCTGAAAGCCTCCCAGTCTCGGTCCATCCTTAGGCCTTTGACATATGCCACATCGCCGGCCAGATAGCGACGACACGTATTCGAGGTCGATTTGGCAGGCTGACGCACACCAATCCTGCTGGAACCAGCGCACAATTTGTATTGCACTTTCGACTTGGTAGGCTCGCGTCCTGTTCGCCTCATCGCATCGGGTATCGAACCTCGGACCAATGGCACTTGACTTCCTGGGTGCTTCTGCCGAGTGCGAGTTTCGAGACACTAATCTACCAAGTTTTGATCTGTTCAACGACCAGTGTCTCCCAGCTTTCGTTGCCAAGTTGGTTCGGGATCGACGGACCGGTCTCAACAAGATTTTTATGTCGGCTCAGCACCATTGTCATCTCAAATGCGTGCAGTGGGAATATGGACGAAGTCGCAACTAGGAGGAAGAAGTCGTAAGGTATGGCAACGCCTGTATCTCTGCTTTACGCGCCACTAATAAAGTCGAGCAACGTCCAAAGCACTTTATTCCAGCGTTAGTAGGATGTTGGTTGGTACCCGCGCGCCTGCGTTGGCGGTATGCTGCACGAATATTGATGATGGTGCAAGAGCTAGCAGGGTTAGGCAAACGGTCGCCCACACGGCTAAGCTGCCTTCCCGCCGCATCTTCTTTGCCTGAACTACTCCAAAGCTTCGAATGCATGGACTTCGATAACTTAATTGTAAGTGGCCAATGTTACTCGCAAGATGTTTCATACCTTTGCTCACCAGTTGGAACATCGATGCATCTGCACAAAGATCCACAATTAGTCTCGCATCTGGCCTCCGGTCGACTGCATCAGAAGGTGCGATCCGGCGCGAACAGCCAGAAGCGCTCTGTGAGGCACAGTCTCGGTCTCGACCTCGTGGCTGTCGGCCTCATATGATATCGATGCCTCAAATACTCTCAGTCGGGGTCGAGAGAAAGGACTACCACACACTGTGCTTTCCCACAAGATCGCATTTGCACCGCGATTGCCACCATGAAGCAATCTTCCATATTTTCTATATTATCGAGACCCATTGGGCGCACTCACGATGAGCAACGGGAGCCCTCTCACACACCACGAAGATCGCCTTACAACGAGAACTTCCACGAAGATGTGTCAATAGACTATCCGAATACCGGCTACTCCTCACAGGAGTCCGTCAAAGCCGGGACGAAGTACAGGTCATATCAGGTGGACAAGCCGCTCGAGGACGACACGACCCGGAAGTCACACTTTCTCTTCAACTGGTGGCAGGAGACTGCGTCTTGCCTACTTTCCCTCGCCTCGCTTATGGCTTTGTTTGCAACGCTCTACTTCTACGGAGACAAGCCGTCACCAGATTGGCCCCGCTGGCTCTCACTGAATACTATAGTGGCGATATATATCGTTTTGCTCAAATCGGGTGTATTGCTTGTCGCAGCTGCGGGAATAGGACAGCTCAAGTGGGCATGGTTTGAGAAGACAAGACCTCTCGCAGATCTCGCGACATTCGACGAAGCAAGTCGAGGACCGCTCGGATCACTGGCCCTCTTGTGGATGCTGGGTATTCGGCACTTCCTGTCTTCTTGCGGTGCTCTTATCATCGTGCTGGCACTAGCTGTGGATCCCTTCGCACAGCAGATCTTACACTACTACGAGTGCTCCGTTCCCGAAACTGCAGCTCATCCCAGCTTACCACGGACGAATTATTTCATCCAGAGCGAATCCCGGCACATAAACGCGCTGCAGGAAAGCATAGCTCCAGGTTTGGAGAAGGCCATCAATGCCGGCATCTTCAGCCCTGGCGGTCAACCAAGCGCTGACTGCTCGACGGGGAACTGTACCTGGACATCCGACTACAGTAGTGTTGGCTGGTGCAGCTCGTGCGATGATATCACGAATCTGGTGTCTTTCAGCAACGACACATGGACAAATCACAGTACGGAGAACAACATTACTAGGGAGCACGGGAAATTCATTACGCACCCCAATTCCACCTTTGCGGAATGGAACTTCACCACGTCGATACCTGGAGGTCTGTCCTGCTCCACAGAAGGCTCCGACTTCTTCTACACATACTCGGCGATGGGCCCCTCGCCACCCAAGCAGAATTTCGGCACCTCAATGGACTTCCTGCTCGCCAAGAACTACGCAGGTACCGCGGACCCCACGACAGGAGACCCCTGGACAGATTGTGGCAGCGCTGCAGCCAACGAGACCTGGAAGTGTCAAGGCTATGGCGCCGCGAGATGTGCGCTCACCGCATGTGTCAAAACATATACTGCTTCCATGCACGCGGGCAGACTCAGAGAGACGCTTGTCTCGACCTCCAGCCAGTGGGGCAACGGGTTGGACTCCGGTTTCATGCTTACGATGCTAGACACTAAATGCATAGACCCGAACGAGCGCAATTCTTTGGAAGAGCTAGGATACAAGCTGACGCCAAGCGAGCGCTTCATTGCATACAATATGACATTCCCTCATTCGAAATGGCCCCTCGACACCACCTTTCCGGAGTCCTTGTTGGCTCGAGACTGCATATATGCTATCGATTACAACTTTGCTTACAGCCTCGCAAGCTATTTCACAGCTATCCTTAGCGGTCAGGTTGTTGGCCCTCTCGCCAGTAACTTTACGCAAAACCTTGAGCTCCCTTTGGGCCAGTTCACAGGACCTCAGGCCGTTCAGTCCTTCTTCAACTTCGGGAACGTAACCTTGGATTACGTGGATCACGCGTTTGCAAATTTGTCAGAATCAGTCACCAATTACATGCGCCAAAATGGGGCGTGGAACTTCAGCGAGCCCGCTCTAGGCGTTGCAAAACAAGATAAAGCCTGCATTGCAGTCCGGTGGCCTTGGCTAGCATTTCCTACCAGCCTTGTCGCACTGACGATTGTGTTCTTCGTTGTCATGGTACTGGAAACTCGGCCAACGGGCACTCGGCCTGATATCTGGAAGTCTTCGGCACTTGCTCTCCTTTATCATGGTCTCGCGGGAGAAAAGGCGCTCCCTACGAAAGATGTGGACTACGTGCGAGGTATGCAGGTGCTGGCTGAGTCTACAACAGCTCAGTTGAACAACAAGTATAGTGGTCCTGCGCGCCTGGAAGTCCAGGCTGTGACGCTGTAAGGATGTACAATATTAATAAAAGTTAGACCACGGGCTCGTGAAGGCGAATGGACTTGCTTGAAGATATCAAGCTGCGAGCTTGGAAGGACGTTTGTGTGAGAAAGCTACGTCGGGGTGTAGACTGCAGATAGGCGCCACTACCACAAATACCGTAAGCATCAAAGTCCTGCTTTACTGTTTTCGCTCATATGCCTACATTTGCGGTGCAGCTGAAGGTCATGCAGCCGATGATACGCCTTGAGCGTGTCCCCCGATCAGAACTGAATTCAAGTATGCGTCAGTGCGGTTTGCGATGGTCTGGGTGCTTTTCATCTGAGGAGGGAGGTGCGACCACATTCACGCGTTGACGCGCCGGGCCGCGTTAGGCAAACACCATCTTGACCTCACCTCTGGAACTTTCACCGACTTCCCTCACCACTAGAACTTCATATGCTCCACAACACCAACCATGGCGAACTTCTGGGACCTCCCGAGAACTGTGAGGGATCAGATTTATCGGCTGCATCTTCTCAGGGACGATGGCATCAGTAAGACAACTCACGACAAGATCGCAACGCATGTCGTCCAGCATAGACGCGGTGGAGGGAGACGCGTGCCGCCCATTTGTGCCCTCTCAACACGCGCAGACAAGGAAGCGGCTCCGATCTACTACGGCGAGAATCGCTTCGAGTTCCGAGGGCCAGTGATGCTATGTTCGTCCATATGGACTAAATGAGGTGTATGGGTATAGATTAGCATATGGACTAGCACGTGCTAGTCCATATGGGTATAGATATGGATATGGACCTATATCATGTGAATGTTAGCCTCCTCGTCGTCGTCAGACACAAATTAAACCTCGTCGTCGTCAGACACAAATTAAACCTCGTCGTCGTCGTCTGCTGGCTTAATGAAGTCCTCGTCGATTAGACCGCTCCTTTGCTAGTGTTTAATACACTGTAAGGCCTTAATCAGGCATATAGCGCGTCTAGATCGATGATAACGCGTCGTAATCGATAGGTTAATGTTGTTGTTGTCCTAAAGGAGGGAGTTGGAGATGAGAAGTCGTCCGGAATTTGAAGAGCCGAGGTTTAGCCAGCCAATTAGAGGCCTTGAAATTAACGACTCTATAGCCAAATTACATACAACGATAAGGGACGGTTATACTAAACACACCTTAGGCACTGCTAAGAGGACTAATCTATACAGATACATATAGATATAGACTACTACTGTATGGGTATAGATATGGATCTGTCAAACTCGGTCTATATCCATATAGACTGACTCCATATGGACTAGCACATAGCATCACTGCCGAGGGCGGTGGTGGTCCGGCGGAGTTGGTCCAATGTTGGAGTTCACCTGGGATACCACTACCCGACACATGCGACTGATCCGAAGTCTTATAATGGACTGGCCAGAGAACTGTGCTCGCGAATGCTTTCTGGAAGTAGCCAAGATGAAGCGACTCGAAAAGCTTCGCATCGGAGTGGACGAAGAAGAAATGGTGCGAAGCATGCTCAAAGGCCGCATCTACATGCCATGGTACGCCAGCCCCGATGTGTCTGAGCATCAACAGCTTGTCATGCAACGCCATCCAGGTATGACTGGACTCCTTGCTATTTCTGGTGTTACCGATGTGCAGTTCACGACGAAATTGGACTACTCCAAAGATGAGACTGGGGTCCGCTCGCGGGTGGCTTCCTCGAAACGCAAGTCAAACCACAGCTCATGGCTTCGCTCGCTTCTCGATCACGCAAAACAAGGTATGTTGCACCATGCCATAAAGTGTTGTTGAGAGCCAGCTGATTCTTTGCAAAGGAAACGAAAGGGAACATTTCCGTTTCTAGACCTTCCGCCTGAGCTCCGCAATTGCGTCCACACGATGCTCCTCCAGATTGGTAAAGCATTGATGGGTGAAGCCCTCTTGATTTCCGCGACACCGCTGACCTTGTTTCTCTTTTGTGCTAGATGGTATTGTACACCGTTCTACGAAAGCACCAAGGTCGACACCAAAGACGATCCCGATCACTCGAATGAGCGTCAATCAGCCCTGAGCTTGCTGGCGGTTAGCCGTGAGATTCACGATGAGACAGTCGGCATCTTCTACCAGAGCAACCGCTTCGAGTTCTACTAACCCACCCAGTTCCATACATTTGTCCTCAGTCTCGGCACTCAGCGCCTAAGCTTCATACGCGACATCACGATACATTACTTCAACACCAAAAGCGGTGGGGTAGACCTCGCAGATCTGAGCTTTCCTCTCCTCAGGCGATTGACTGGTTTACGTCGATTGCACATTCTGCTCGGCACCAAGTGCTACGGCCGCAACTGGTGGTCTTCCCATCGCACTCGCGGCCTCTTCGATGGTAACCCAAGCGCGCTTGCCGGCATGAAGGTCCTTTTCGCACTACGTGGCATTTCCGATATTTCGGTACACGACCCTGAGCTCGAAAAGCTGATCATCAAATCCAAGGAGAGCCCCGATTGGCCAAAGTTTTCTGTTGGTACGAAGCAGTACTGTCATGTCAAGCTCGAGCGCATTCTTGAGCACTTCAACATTGCCCTGGCCGACGCTCAGGTGGGGAAGGTGAACAGAAAGCTGCTGGAGGATGATGAGTGGCACGTGAAGGAAGTGTTCCCCACGATCGAGACGGAGGTTTGACCTGCAAGTTCCAGTCCGATGTAGATTGATGTTGCTGGCGTTTGAAGACGGCGGCAAGTCATGACATCAGCGTGGTGTGAGGAGTTTTGCATTGCTAGGCATCGAGCATGAGGCTTGAGTTGCAGCCTGAGCAAGGCGCAAGAACAGCACGATGTATGGGGCTGCACACAAAGTGTAACCGACACTACGCTGCACTGTCGAGAAGGGAATTTTGCTGTATCTGCTCCGTCCAACCGTACGGCATTGTGTGCTAGATACATTTATCAGAGTACATCCTTGCTTTCAACCTCCACCCTCACCTAGCATCGCTGCCTTCCCAAAGATCAGCATTTTACACGATTCGCTTCGTATACAGACTTGCATTTCCATGTAACGTACATCGAGCCAGTTGCTTTTCGTCACAACTCCTTCACGATCGTACACCCTCCCACAAAGATCAGCGCTGCTGGTCTGTCCCA